>WBZP01000186.1_pt1 | contig 88781 bp, 71 predicted proteins | sample 5204301 | NCBI WGS metagenome assembly WBZP01 (sample SAMN12412401, study PRJNA552823) | activated sludge metagenome | isolation source: activated sludge from nitrification reactor of wastewater treatment plant... | place: USA: Pennsylvania | collected 2017 | reverse complement strand
ACCTTCGTGATCGCTGCCGTCAACGACGTCTTGCCGTGGTCGATGTGCCCAATCGTCCCCACGTTCACGTGCGGCTTGTTCCGCTCAAATGTTGCCTTGCCCATGTGGGTCGTCCTCCCGTTTCACAACGTTCACAACAAGATGTCGGCGGCTGGCTGCCTTGGCGCGTGCTGCCGCATTGAGGCGTGCTGCGCGCTGGCAATTGCTTGCCCGTTTCGGCAAAACCGCACCGCCAACCGAGTCGGCGGTGCAGTGTCGTACACACTGGTCGCTGCGCATCCAGGCTGAATGCAGAGCGGCGAACCTGTTTCAGTGCTGCTTTGGCAGGCGGCGGGCGGCGCACAACGTGCATCCACACCAGGCAAACCTGCCAATCGGCAGAGTACGCAACCATGCAAGGATAACGCAGGGCAGGAGGGCTTGGCAAATCCGAACCCCTGTGGTTGACAGAGGAGATGTTTTGCGCCGCGCCAGGCTCCGAAAGCCTGCTTCCGGTTGCGGAATGCGGCAGACTACGCCTGGCCCTTGAGCACCTTTTCGGCGATCGACTGGCTCACCGGCGCGTACTTGTCGAACTCCATGGTGAAGTTGCCGCGGCCGCTGGTCTTCGAGCGCAGGTCCGTGGCGTAGCCGAACATCTCGCTCAGCGGCACGTGGGCACGAATCGCCTGCACGCCGCCCGGTCGCGGGTCCATGCCCTCGATCGTGCCGCGCCGGCTGCTGAAATCACCCACCACGTCGCCCACATACTCTTCGGGCACGATCGACTCCACCTTCATGATCGGCTCGAGCAGGATCGGGCCGGCCTTCTGGCAGCCATCCTTGAAGGCCATGCTGCCGGCAATCTTGAAGGCCATTTCGCTCGAGTCCACGTCGTGGTACGAGCCATCCACCAGTGCGACCTTGACGTCGACAACCGGATAGCCGGCGAGCACGCCGCTGCCCAGCGCTTCGGCCACGCCCTTCTGCACGGCGGGGATAAACTCGCGCGGCACCACGCCGCCAACGATTTTGTCGGCAAATTCATAACCCTTGCCGGGTTCGTTGGGCTCAAGTTCGAGCCAGACGTGGCCATACTGGCCGCGGCCGCCCGACTGGCGCACAAAACGCCCTTCGATGCGCACGTGGCGCGTAATCGTCTCGCGATAGGCCACCTGCGGGCGCCCCACGTTGCACTGCACGCGGAACTCGCGCTTCACGCGGTCGACGATAATGTCGAGGTGCAGCTCGCCCATGCCGCTGATCACGGTCTGGCCGGTCTGGTCGTCGTACTGGACGCGGAAGGTCGGGTCCTCTTCGGCCAGCTTGATCAGGGCGTCGGTCAGCTTGTCCTGGTCGGCCTTGGATTTGGGCTCGACGGCGACCTTGATCACGGGCTCGGGGAACTCGATCGTCTCGAGCACGATCTCGTTGTCGGGGTCGCAGAGCGTTTCGCCGGTCAGCGTATCCTTCAGGCCGACGATGGCGGCGATGTCGCCGGCGTCGCAGACCTTGATCTCCTCGCGCTTGTCGGCGTGCATCTGCACCAGGCGGCCGATGCGCTCCTTCTTCTGCCGGTTGGAGTTGTAGACCGTGGAGCCGGCGGTAAGGCTGCCCGAGTAGACGCGCACAAAGGCCAGGCGACCGATGAACGGGTCGGTCATGATCTTGAAGACCAGGGCCGAGAAGGGCGCCTTGGGGTCGCTGGCGCGGCTGTCGGCCTCGCCGTTGCGCGGGTTGGTGCCGGTCACCGGCGGCACGTCCACAGGGCTGGGCAGCAGGCGCACCACGCCGTCCAGCAGCGGCTGCACGCCCTTGTTGCGCAGCGAGCTGCCGCAGAGCACGGGCACCAGCGTACTTGTGAGCACGGCGCGGCGCAGCGCAGTCCAGAGCTCGTCGTTTGTGATCTCCTCCGCCTCGAGGAACTTGAGCGTGAGCTCTTCGTCGGTCTCGGCGATGCGCTCGACCATCGTCTCGCGCGCGGCGTTGGCGGCGTCGAGCATCTCGGCGGGGATCTCCTCGATGGTTGGGTTTGCGCCCAGCTCGTCGGTGAAGACGAGCGCCTTCATGTCGAAGAGGTCAATGATGCCGCGGAACTTGTCCTCGCGCCCCAGGGGTAGCTGAATCGGCAGCGGGTTGGCGCCCAGCCGGTCGATGATCATCTCCACTGTGCGCTCGAAGTTGGCGCCCACGCGGTCCATTTTGTTCACAAAGCAGATGCGCGGCACCGCGTAGCGGTCGGCCTGGCGCCAGACGGTTTCGGACTGCGGCTCGACGCCGGCCACGGCATCGAAGACAACGACGCCGCCGTCGAGCACGCGCATCGAGCGCTGCACTTCGGCCGTGAAGTCGATGTGCCCCGGCGTGTCGATGATATTGATCTGGACTTCCTCGCCGGTGGTGCGGTCCTTCCAGGTGGTGGTGATGGCGGCGGCGGTAATCGTAATGCCGCGCTCGCGCTCCTGCACCATCCAGTCGGTCACCGCCGTGCCCTCGTGCACCTCACCCATGCGGTGGATGCGCCCCGAGTAGAACAGAATGCGCTCGGTGGTGGTGGTCTTGCCGGCGTCAATGTGCGCAATAATGCCGATGTTGCGCGTCTTTTCAATCGGAAAATCGAAACTCATGGTTCTCTACCCCGTTCGGTTGCCGTCCCTGCGTGCGTCAGAAGAGTTTGCCCGCCGCCGGCGCCGCAGTCTCACGCCGCGTGGCGTGCTGCGTCCGAAGAGCGGGACGATGGCGCCTGCAGGCGACAAACACGGCAGGCGTGTGATGAGCAAAAAAACGCGGCGTCCTGAGCCGACAAGAGCCCCCAGACAGATGTGACTGTGCCGAGGTCGCGCCACGCTGGGCGGCGCCGCATTCTCGGCAGTGCAGAGCCGGCGCAGAGAGTCTCCGCGCGCCGGCGCTACACCAGTCCGGGCCAACCCTCGGCCCACTGCTTGGGGAGCTTTGTCGGTCCAGACGCCGCAGTCAGTCTTGGACTACTCCGGCGCCTGCTCGCAGCGCGGCACCAGGCCACAGACCCACGAGCGAGACGCGGGGGCGAGCAGCTTCCACCCCGTAAAACGGTTCAAGCGCAGCAGAGATCATGCGCACCAGCAGGCGGGCGTTTGCGCCCTGCGCCTGCTCCACCACTCCAGAGCAACCCTAGTAGCGGTAGTGGGCGAAGGCCTGGTTGGCCTCGGCCATCTTGTGCGTCTCTTCGCGCTTCTTGACGGTGTTGCCTTCGTTGCGGGCAGCGTCCATAATCTCGCCGGCCAGCCGCTGCGCCATGTCGCGACCGCTGCGCTTGCGCGCATTCTCGATCATCCAGCGCATGGCCAACGCCATGCGGCGGCTCGCGCCAATCTCTACCGGAATCTGATAGGTGGCGCCACCCACGCGCCGCGGCTTGACTTCGACCAGCGGCGTGGCGTTCTTCAGCGCTTCTTCGAAGACCTCGACCGCCGGGCGCTTGGTGCGCTCTTCGACCGTGGCAAAGGCGTCATACACAATCGACGAAGCCAGGCTCTTCTTGCCCCGCTCCATCACATTGTTGATGAACTTGGCGACCACCGCGTTGTGGTAACGCGGGTCAGGAATAATCACTCGCAGCTCGGCGCGATTTCGGCGCATGGTCTCTCTCTCCCGGCCTTACTTCTTCTTGCCCTTGACCGGAGCGGCAGGCGCGCCCGGCTTGGGGCGCTTGGTGCCGTACTTGCTGCGGCCACGCTTGCGCTTGTCCACACCGGTGCTGTCGAGGGCGCCACGCACGATATGGTAGCGCACGCCGGGCAGGTCCTTCACACGACCGCCGCGCACCAACACCACACTGTGCTCCTGCAGGTTGTGCCCTTCGCCCGGAATGTAGGCCGTGACTTCAACCCCATTCGACAGGCGCACGCGTGCCACCTTGCGCAGCGCCGAGTTGGGCTTCTTGGGCGTGGTGGTGCGCACCTGGGTACACACACCGCGCTTCTGCGGGCTGCCCTTGGGCATACGCCGCGAGCGACCGGTGAGCGTGTTCTTTGTCCAACGCAGCGCCGGCGCCTTTTCCTTCGCGGAAAGGCTCTTTCGGCCCTTGCGGACCAGTTGATTAATGGTCGGCAAACCAATCCTCCGTCCTGCTGCAATCCCGACGTTTCCGGCGGCCTGCGTGATGCACGCAATCCTGCATGGATTTTGACGACAATTCTTGTCTACAACAATTCTTCTCGTCTGCTGCCTGTGCTCACACCCACACGTCCAGCTGCGCCTTCGCGACGCAGACGGCCTGACTGGGGAAGCGCCGGCTCGGCGTCTCCTTCGTCTTGACCCAGACTCTGCGACCGGCAAAAACGCGCAGCAGCAGAGTCCGTTGGGCGGGTGCGCCCACGAAGAGCTAGTTTAGCATGCGTCAAACGGATGGTCAAATTCACTGCCCGGAAAAGTGGATGCGGGTTATTGCCCTCACTTTGTGTGCGGCGCAGCCACCCCGCAGCGCCTCTGCGCTATGCCCGCACTACGCCCCCGCTCTACGTCCCAGATCCGCCGTCCTCAAGGCGCAACATGGCAATGCGTCGGCCGTCGAGTGTGGAGTACTCCTTCATCAGGTCCGCCGTCAGGCACGAGTGGACGGGCAGAATCGCCACCAAGTCGCCCAGGCGCAGAGCGGCAAGGTTGCGCTGCCAGGTCGCAGCGTCGGCGGCGATGATGCCGTGCTCCTGCGAGAGCGAGCGCAGCCACGCCCCCGGCAGCGCTGGCCCCCAGCCGTGCGCGTGCAGCGGCGCCACACGGCCATACTCCAGCCCGCCCCCGGCGTGGGGCAGCGCCTCTTTCGACAGGTGCACCGCGCCGCCGTAGACCACCACCTCGCGCCGCTCGGGATAGACGCCCACCACCGGCGCCGCCAGCGCCACGGCGATCTCCTCCTCGCTGCAGGCGCCAATCTCGCGCTGCATCCAGTCGTAGAAGACGAAGTTGCCCGGGCGCAGCTCGTCGATCGGCGCCCGGGCATCGAAGAGGCTGGCCAGTGGCGTGTCGCCCATCGAGAGCTCGAGCCGCAGCCCCTGCGCCGCCGGCAGGATCGAGAGCGCAGCCTGCAGCTTCGCCAGCGCGGCCAGCGTCGCCTGCTGCAGCTCGGGCAGGCCTGCGCCGGCGCGCGCCGCATAGCTCTGCCCTGTGTGCGTAAGCAGCCCGCGCACCTGCAGCTGGGCGAAGGGGCGCGCCGCCTCCAGCAGCGCGGCAAAGGGTGCGACGTCGGCCACGGGCGCGCCGCTGCGGGCGTAGCCGGTATCCACCTCGAACCAGAGCTCCACCGGCGTTCGGATCGCCGCGCCACAGGCCGCAACCGCCGCCGTAGAGTCCACCAGCAGCCCCAGCCGGCAGCGCTGCGCCAACGCTGCGGCGGCCGGCAGCTCGCGCACGTTGAGCGGAAAGGCAACCAGGATGTCGCGCCAGCCCGCCTGCGCAAAGTACTCCGCCATGCGCAGCGACGAGACGGTGATGGCATGCACCCCCCGCTCGCGGAACCATTCGCCAATCTCCGCCGACTGGTGCGTTTTGAAGTGGGGGCGCAAGCGCACGCCGGCGCGCTGCGTGCGCTCCACCATGCGCCGGATGTTGCGCCGCACGCGCGTCTCGTCGATCAACAGCGTGGGTGTCGTGATCCAGGGGTAGAGCGGATACCCGGCTGCATGCTGGCTGTCGGGCAGCGGCGCAGCAGAGGGCGAAGGGGGTTCGTGCATGGCAAGGCCGGCCTGGGGCGGGGTTGAGCGTTGCGGCAGGGAGCCTGACGCCGTAGAGAGACAAAAGGGCTCGGCAGCAAGCGCCGCCGAGCCCTTTGGGACTGCACTCTGCAACTCTATCTTCGCAAGGTTGCGAAGAGACTACATGCCCAGGCCAAGGGTGATGCTGCCGGTGTCGGTGGTCACGTCCACGGCAACGCCCAGGCTCGGGTCACCCAGAGCGCGGTTGATGGCGCCGCTCACGACGTCCAGCAGCGGGCCGGAGACCGCGATGTCACCAACCGAAGCCTCGTTCACATCGACCTGCACCATGTTGTCCATGACGCCAATCATGCCCGAAAGGCGCACGGGGCCGGCCAGCGGCACGCCCGCGCTCGGGGTGACTTCGATGACAACCGCATTGTCCGGCTCAAACCAGAACTTGACCGCGTCGACCGGCACGGTCGAGCCGGCATTCTGCTTCAGCAGGTAGGTGACGAAGCTCGAGAACTCGGCCTCGGTCCAGCTCGCGGAGCCCATCATCAAGCCCGCCATACCCATGTCCTGCGCCATCAACGCAGTGTCCAGATCCACGGCGATCTCGCGATCCGGCACTGCTACTGCGGAACCAGCGACACAACCGGCCAGGCTGGCCATGACAATGAGGAGCGCCACAACCACAAGCCCGAGTCTGCGGAACTGCATAGAGACCTCCCTTTAACTGATTGAATTAGGAGACAGGGAAATGTATGTACAGCGTTCGCAAAGCGAAACTGCACTGCTTCACGGGGAACGCGAACTGCCTTGTGCGCGAAACCGGAACAGCATACTCCCTGCTGCATGGTTGCAGCGCCGCCTGCTGCCGGCTCCAGCCACCGCGCTACGCTGCGGGCGCGGCTCAGGTCGGACTCCTACTTCGGCTCACCCGAGCGGGCGAGGCCGTCTTGCCTCTTCAGTTGCGGTGGACCTGCGTGGGGCGGCTGTGCGCTGTGCCGCCATTGTAGCACATCTGTCAATCAAAACAACCGGACCTTCAACCCACGCCGAAGAGGTTTTCGCCCGTCGTAGGCGAGTGCGCGGCAGCGTGCCGTGCTCCCACTCTTCAACCCCTAAAGTACGACCGGGCTGGAATCCACGCCGGCCCTTCTACAGGTTCAGAGAGAAGTGATGAAATCTGTGGATTTCATCGTGGAAAGAGGAAGTGCAGCCCGATTGCGGCGCGCACCCTTCATAACACGGCAGCCGCGCGAAAGATGCACCTTGGGCAGAAAGTCGTGTCAACATCTTGCTTGCAGGGCATGTTTTCGCTCATCGAGGGCGCCTTTGATTATAGCAAAGCCGGATGCACCGCGCAACCGCCCACCCGGCGCACAAGTTTGCACTCACGCCCATCCGCAACGTGTGAAAACGCGAAGCGCGTCCCTATGTGCCCCCAGCATACGCCCCTGCCCGCCTTCCGGCGCCGAAAGAGGCCGGCCGCAAGGTACAATCAGCGTGCTTCTCTCGAGAGCGTATGCTGTCGCGCGGCGGCCAGCCCTCTCCGCAGCTCTTAACCATGCGCAAATGACGCCTGCTGCACGATTGCCCACCGATGCGCTTCGTAGGCCAATCGTCGGCTGCGGCGCCGCTCGCCGCACGCCCCGCCGCATACGGGCAACTCCGCACGAACCCTATTCGCCCACCGAGCGCGCCCCCTGCTCATACCCATCCAACACGGCGTAGAGCACCTCGTCGAGAAACTGGTCGATGAACTGCTGGATGCGCAGGTCGTCGGCGTCCAGCCCGCCCGTCTCCTGCGCCCGCAGCGCGGCGATCAGCTGGCCGCGGAAGAACTGCACCGCCCGCCCTGTCTCTACCAGGCCGATGCCGTAGGCGGCCGCCTCGGCGCCATATTCAAAACCCAGGTGGCGGCCATCGGCCAGCGTGCGCTCGCGCTGGGCGGGCTTGAGTACAAAGGCCAGCGCCAGCGAAAAGAGCTGCCGCCCGCGCCGCCTGCGCTCGTCGTCGCCGCCCACAAAGCGGTCGCGCCAGCCCAGTTCGTCGGGCTGGGCGCGGGCGATCTCGCTGCGCACGCGCATCAGGGCCGTCTCCACGGCGCCGGCGGCATCCATTGCGCCCACCGGGTCCACCCGTTCGTCGAGAAAGCGGCGCAGGTCGTGCGTACTGAAGCGGCGGTGGCCGCCCGGAGTGCGGAACACACGCATCTCGCCCTTGTCGGCCCAGGTGCGCAGCGTGGTGTAGTGGATGCCGAGGAACTCGCTCGCCTGCTTGAGCGAGAGCCAGCGGTCGCCTCCCGCGTCTTCGTCTTCCGGCTGCTGTGCGCTCATGCTTGTGGGTCCTGGGGAGATGGCTCGCCGTGCTGCGCCAGGTGCAGGTCGCGCTCGGCTAGAGCACCGAAACCGGGTCGATATCGATGCGCCAGCCGAGCGGGATTTGCAGTTGGCGCAGCACGGCCGAGGGGTCGTCGCACGAGAGCAGAATCTGCCAGCGGTGGTAGTCGCGCACGCGGGCGAAGAAGGGCGTCACCGGCCCAAAGACGCGGCTGGCCTCTTGCAGACCCAGCGCCTCGAGCGTCCAGTGCACCTCGGCGGCCAGGCGGTGCGCCTCGTCGCGCGCGCGATCGGCGTTGCGTTCCCACAGCACCAGGCGCGCCATGCGCCGCACGGGCGGGTATTCATGCTCGCGGCGGAAGGCAATCTCGTGCTCATAGAAGCGGTGGTAGTCGTGCTGCGCCGCCGCCTGGATGGCGTAGTGGTTGGGCGTGTAGGTTTGCACCACCACGCGCCCGCCGCGTTCGCTGCGCCCGGCGCGCCCGGCCACCTGCGTCAGCAATTGGAAGGTGCGCTCGGCGGCGCGGAAGTCGGGCAGGTGCAGCCCCACGTCGGCCGAAACAACGCCCACCAGGGTCACCAGCGGCAGGTCCAGCCCCTTGGCAATCATCTGCGTGCCCACCAGCACATCGGCCTCGTGGGCGGCAAAGCGTTCAAGGATGCGCTCGTGGCTGCCCTTGGCGGTGGTGGTGTCGGCGTCCCAGCGCAGCAGGCGGGCACGCGGGGCCAGTTCGCGAATGCGCAGCTCGATCTGCTCGGTGCCGCTGCCAAAGTACTTGATGCGCGTCTTGCCGCAGGCGGCGCAGCTGGTGGGCACCGGCTCGCGCCCGCCGCAGTGGTGGCAGCGCAGCACTCGCTCGCGCTCATGGTAGACCAGCGGCACCTGGCAGCGGGGGCATTCGGCTACGGCGCCACAGTCGCGGCACATGACCACCGTGTGCGACCCGCGCCGGTTGAGGAAGAGGATCGCCTGCTCGCCCGCTTCGAGCGTGGCAAAGAGTTCGGATTGCAGGCTGCGGCTGAAGATGCTGCGGTTGCCCACGCGCAACTCTTGCCGCATATCCACAACCTCAACCGGTGGCAGCATGGCATAGCGCCGGCGCGCGCTCTGCGCCGGCGCAGACGCAGGCGTTGGCGTTGCGTCGGCTCCAGTTTCGCTGCCGGCCGTTGCCGTCGGGGGCGCAGGCGCGTCGGCGTCGACGCCCAGCGCACCGGCGATGCGGCGGCCCAGGCTCAGCAGCTGCACGCGCCCCTGCATGGCGTCGGCGTAGATTTCGAGGCTGGGCGTGGCCGTGCCGCAAAGCAGAATGCTGCCGCTCAGCGCTGCCAGCCGCCGCGCCACCCGCCGCGCATCATAGAAGATCGTGAAGCTGCCCCACGCCTCGGAGTCCTGCTTGTAAGAGGATTCGTGCTCCTCGTCGATCACAATCAGCCCCAGGCGCGGCATGGGCGCAAAGAGCGCACTGCGCGGGCCAACCACCACGTCGAACTCGTCGTTGCGCAGCGCCCGCCAGACGTCGTAGCGCTCGCCTGTGGACATTTCGGAGTGGATCACGGTGACGCGCCCCGGGAAGCGCGCCGCCACGCGCCGCACCGTCTGCGGGGCGAGCGCGATTTCGGGCACCAGCACAATGGCCTGGCGGCCACGCGCCAGCGTCTCGGCGATCGCGCGCAGGTAGACCTCGGTCTTGCCGCTGCCCGTCACGCCGTAGAGCAGGAAGTGCGCGTCGCGCCTGCCACCCGCCGCAGGCGAACCCGCCGCGGGTGAACTTTCAGCCGGCGGGGCTTCGTCCCAGCGCGCAAAGCCGTCGCGCAGCAACGCCTCCCAGGCCACCTCCTGCTCGCTCGAAAGCGGCAGCGCAGTGGTGCGCCCAAAGTTGCGCCCGCGCAGAGGGTCGCGAAAGTAGACGTATTCGCCCAGCCGCACCAGGCCGGCCTCCTGCAGCTTGCGCAGCGTATCAAGGTCGGTCTCGACGCGCTGATAGAGGTCGGGCCGCCAGATCAGGCCGCCGGCGTCGGCGATCGTCTGCAGCACAGGGCGCATGCTGCCCAGGCCGCGCGCCAGGTCCAGCACGGCAGCCAGCCGCTCGGCCGGCACGCCCAGAGCAATCTTGCCCTCCTCCTCGAGCAGCCAGCCCTTGCGCAGCGGCTGGCGCAACGCGCTCTGCTCCTCCAGCCCGCAGGCGACGCAGAGCGTGGCGGCGTCGATGCGGGCGTCGGGCTGCAGCACAAACCAGCGCAGCAGGCGCGCCGCCGGTGTTTCGCGCGCCATCTCCTCCAGAGCCGCCTCGGCCGCTGCGGGCGTTACCAGCAGCTCCACCAGCAGTTCGCGCCGCGAGCGCACGCCCAGTTTGTCCGGCGCGCGCTGCAGCAGGCCGGGCGGCAGCAGCAGGCGCAGGGCTTCGGCCATCGACGCCACCGAGTCGTAGGCGATCCAGGCTGCCAGCGCCACCTGGGCCCGCGTCAGCACAGGCTCTTCGCGCGCCAGCGAAGCGATGGGCTTGGTGCGCACTTCCGTTTCGGCGCAGAGCGCGGCAACGATGCCCTGCACAAAGCGTGCGCCAAAGGGCACCCACACCAGGTGGCCGGGCTGCAGCCGCCCGCGCAGGGGGCCGGGGATGCTGTAGGTAAAGGTCTGGAAGGAGGGTTCTTCGGGTGCGTCGTCGGCTGCGCTTGCTGGCGCCACGGGCTGGAGCGCTTCGTGCGGACGGCGCACGGGGATGTTGACGACTACCTCGGCAAAGGGTTCGCGCCCGATTGTAGGGAGTCGTTCGGCTGCCGGCGCGCTCGCATCGCCGGCCGGCGCGGCCGTATCGCCTGCGGGCGCATCGAGCAGGGTGGGGTAGTCTCTGGCTGATGTTGGGAATGCTGCGTGGCTCATGGCAGCGGCGAGTGTGGAGTTTGCCCCTCAAGGTGCGCCGCAGACTCGCGCACAACGGGGGTGCGGCGGGCGACGCGTCTGCAGCCGTCCAGGGAGCTACTCGCGCGTGCCGTACACCATCTCCTGCACATAACCGAGCGCGAAGGCCAGGCCGGCCACAGCCACCACCGCCCACGCCGAAGCCGTGAGCGAGCCGCCCAGCGCCCACGCCGCCAGCGCCGCCAGCAGATAGAGCAACCCACCGGCCAGCAGCCCCATCGGCGGCAGAATCAGCCCGCGCAGGCCAAACTTGCGGTCCATGTAGCCAAGCTGGCGGCGGTGGAAGCGGTTGAGCGTGATCAGCCCGCCCAGCGCACCGCCCAGCGCCCCGGCGCCCGCCGTAAAGAGCAGCGCGACCGTGTGGCGGTCGAAGATGCCCTCGGGCGCCCAGTTAAAGAGGCCGCCCAGCCACGTGGCCATTGTTGGCCCATAGTAGAAGGCCGCGGCCATCACCACAAAGGCAAGCGTGGCCCACGCGCCCAAATAGAGCACCGTGCGTTGGCGGTAGAGCCCCGCCCACTGCATCGTCTGGCGCGAGCGCTGCAGGATACTGCGCACCTGCGCCATGTAGTAGTCAACCTCGGCGGTGCGCAGCGGGTCGGTGGCGAAGATCGTCTGCGCCTTTTCGAGCAGGTGGCGCGCACGCCGGCTTGATTCGTGGCCCGAGGGCAGCACGCGCGCCATCTCATCCGCAAGCGCGGCAAACTCGCGCTCGAGCTCGTGCACATCCCACGGCGTGCTGCGCGGCAGCAAGGTGGCGTACTTGTGGTTGCGGTTGGGAATGCCCACACTCATGGCACTTGTCACGCTCTGGCCGTTGACCACAGCGGCGCTGCGCCGGATGGGACCAAGCCCTGGCTCGTAGCCCGACGGGTCGAAGGCGGCGCCGGCGTCGATGTGGGCCGCCTCGCTGTGCGCCCCCGGCTGCGCAGGCGTACGCTCGATGGCGCGCGGCGCCCGTGCATAGCGCTGCTCGACGGGGGTAACGCGCTGCGATGGCGCTTCAGCCTCGAAGCTCTGGCGAGCGGGCGGCGCTGCGGGGCGCACGGCACGCGCCGTTGGGGCGGCAGAGCCTGCTGCGGCGCTCGCCGCCGCCTGCATGGCAGGCGCAGGCGCGACCGGCAGTGCGGCGGAGGTGCTGGGCGCAGGCTCGGCAGGCTGGGGTTGCGCCTGCGGCGGTGCAGCTAGGCGCGCCGGCATGCGCGGCCCGCTCGTGCGGCGTGGCGGCTCGCCTGCCTGCCCGGCGCCGAACTGCGCAGCGGCAGGTGCGGCTGGGCGCGCGGGCGCCGGCGGCCATTCGTCGCGTGCAGGAACGGCAGCGCGCGGCGCAGGCACGCCGCCATACGCTGCGCCGTTGGCAGCCGGCGCAGCAGACCCAGCCGCGCCGTTGAGGTTGAAGCGTTCGGCAGCAGGGCGAGAACCCAGGGCAGCGGGCGCCGCGCCGTTGGCCGCCGCATCGAATGCGCCGGTCACGGTAGATTGAGTGGATGGAGCGGCTGGAGCGGAGGACGGCGCAGGGTCAGCCTCGCCCTCGGCCCGGTAGGCGGCAAGCTCCTGTGCGCTGACACCAAAGGCCGAATAGCCTGTACGCTCGTGCTCACCTGCCGAGGCATCCACCGCCCCCACAAGCATCTCGTCCATCAACATCTCGGCGCGCCAGCGCAGCTGGTCGGCTCCCTCAACGCCATCTTCGAGCTGCGGCGCAGGCGCGACAGGCACGGAGGCGAAGGGCAGCGCCGGCTGTGTGGCAGGCGCGGGCTGCGGGGCAGGCGCGGGCGCTTTGGCTGCAGCGGCGATTGTGTCGGTTCTATCTTCGGCGCGATCTGCGGCGCGATCTTCAGCGCGTTCATGCGTCGCATCCGGCGCCGCCGGAGTCGGCTCGGCCTGCGCATCGCCAATACCTTCAAAGGGGCGCAGGGCCGCCCAGAAGTCCATCGACCACTGGCCTGGCGCATCAATCGTGCTGAGCGGCTCGGCGTCAGACTCAGCTTCAGCCTCGCCACCACGAGCTGCGGCCGGCTGCAGGTCGATTATCTGCGCAGGCAGCGCACTACTGCCCGGTATGGCGCGGCTGGCGGCCGACTCATCCATCACCGCCGCGATCACCTGCGCATCCACTGCCTCGACCCGCAGCGGCGCCTCGGCCGACTCGGCGGCTGCAAGCGCCCGGCTCTCCTCGACCGCCACCGCATCGGCAAGCCCTGCATCAGCAAGCCCTGCATCGGCAAGTATGGCCGGCGCGACGGCAACTTCTTCTTCCGGCCCAGCGTCCGGAGCAGCGCCAACGGCTGCCGCCGCATCCAGTGTCACGTCAGCCGCGGCGGCAACATTCGCCTCGGCGGCAGGCGCGGCGCCGGCGGTATCGGCCGCTGTGTCAAGGGCTGTGTCGAGCGCACCATTGGGCGCAGCATCCGGCGTCGCAGCAGGCGCGGCCGAGGGCAGCGTGGGGCGCACAAAGGGACCGGTGGCCGGCGCACGGCGCGTGGCGCTCACCTCGGGCAGGGGCAGCGCCGCCGCCGAGAGCTTGTGCGGCAGATAGGGGCGCTCGCCATCGCCGGAGGCCTTTGGCGCCGCGCCATTTGTTCCGCTCTGGCCCTTCGCGCCATTGGCACCGTTCGCACCGTTGGCACCGTTTTCACCGTTTGCGGCGCTCTGGCCGGCAGCAGCGCCGTTGGCCGGCGGGCGCGCAGAACTCGCCGCCTCCCCGGAAGGTGCGGCAAGGACAGCGCCGTCCCACGATACAGTGTGCGGCGATTCGAATCGCTCGTGCAGCGTGCTCAGTGGATCCTCGTAACGGGCTGCGGCGGCGGCAGACGCCTCCTCCGCAGCCGAACTGGCGGCAAGAGTCAGTCGCTCCTCAGCAGTGGCTGGGGCAACAACTTCGACCTCGAACGCCCGATTCCAGCCATCGCCTTGCGGCAAAGGGCTCGCGGTCTCTGCAAGTGTGGCTTCACTTCTGGCCTCGTCGCCGGTGGCAAGCGGCGAGCGCCCCCCCTCGAGCGCCGCCGGCCGGCGATGGCGCGCCGCCGGTTCGGGCTGCTCAGGGTGGGTGCTGCGCCCTGGGTCCACACGCTTGGGCGCTCGTGCAGAGGGCGCAACCAGAGCGCGGCTCTGCTCGCGGCTTGGCTCGCGATCCTGGGTCTGCGCAGCGCCTGGTGGCCTGGCGTCTTCGGCCATTCATCCTCCGGATGGCTGCGCACGGGGCATTGGTGAGCAGCGACGAATAACTCGACAAACGTCGGATACGCGCCATCCTGTAGCCGGGATTCTACCAGCAGAAAGGCGCCTGCGCCAAACAGTTGGCGGATTGTGGACATCCGTGCAGACAACGCTGCTCGAGCACACAACGCCGCTCGAGCTCCGCGCGCTCCATTCGCCAACCCGAGCCGGGCCGCCCAACGGTCGTTCTGCACCACTTTGCGCCCTGCGCCGGTTTGACAGCGAGCGGCCCACAGCAGTAAACTGCCCGTTTGTACCTCTCTCCGTCTGCGGCGCAGCTTCGCTCGGGCGAGGTGAACCAGGCGGCGCAGCATGGCCCTGGCGCCGCCGCCCTGCCCTACGCCGGCCCTCCGCTTTGCCGACGGAGTGCCCTGCCGGCGCAGCGCCTTGCTTTCACCACCGGGTGATCAGCAGAGAGCTCGGCAAGCAAGTCGACGAGAACGAGCAGTACCAGAGATAGCAGAAGAGACTGTACCGGAATGCGGCGCCGCCGCCTGAAAAAGGAGTCTTCCCATGGCCACCAAGCGCACCTGGCAGCCCAAAGTTCGCAAGCGCGTGCGCACGCACGGCTTTCGCGCCCGCATGAGCACACCGGGCGGCCGCAACGTCCTGCGCCGCCGCCGCGCCGCGGGCCGCGCCAAGCTGACGGTTCGGCTGACCACGCGCAAGATGGCCTAGCCCGCCCCGCCCCTATGGCGCAGCAGCCGTGAAGCGTCGCTATCGCCTGCAGCGCAACGACCGCTTCCAGCAGATTCGCAGCAAGGGCAAGAGCCTGGGCAGCGACCTGCTGGTGATCTGCGTGCTGCCCAACGGCCTGCCCTACAGCCGCTTCGGCTTTTCGGTGAGCACCCGTGTGGGCGGCGCTGTCGTGCGCAACCGCATCAAGCGCCGCCTGCGCGAGATCATGCGCCTGCGCGCAGCCGAAATCAAGCCGGGGTGGGACATTGTGGTGGTTGCGCGGCGTCCCATTCGCGACGCGCGCTATGCTCTTCTGGACGCAACGTGCGCCCGCCTGCTTGGGCGGGCGCATTTGCTACAGCCGGCGCCCCGCACCCCCGCGCCGCCTGCAGTCTGAAGCGCCTGCGCCGGGCGCCAATCTGCGGCGCGACTGCCGCCGCCCGGCGCCGTAGAGTGCACGCGTGCTGCTTGTCGCTGAACGCGCTGCCTGCGTTTCGCCGCCGCGCGCGAAGGTTGTAGAATAGCCGCAGATTTGTCGCCTGCCCTGTCTGCTTTACCCGCCGGCCCACCATGAAAGCTGTGCTGCTCGCCCTCATCCACTTCTACCAGCGGCACATTTCGCCCTTGCTGGGCAGCAACTGCCGCTACTACCCCACCTGCTCGCACTACACCGCCGACGCGATCGAACGCTACGGCGCGCTGCGGGGGGGATGGATGGGGCTGCGCCGCATCGCCCGCTGCCACCCGTGGGCAGCAGGCGGCTTCGACCCGGTTCCCTGACGGCTGTTCCACCTGAAGACTGTCCCACCTGACTTTCCGACTTTGCGACCAGCCGGGCGCCCTCCCCCTGTGTGGAGCCCAATCCCCCCGGCCGGTTGTCCTCGCTCAAGGAGTAACCCTGCGGTGAAGCGAAAGACCTGGCTGATTCTTGCCGTGCTTCTGATTGCGGCCCTTGCCCTGGCCGGCTGTGGCGTGAAGCCCGGCGGCGTCGACGTCGTCAACACGGCCCCGTCGGGGCTGTGGCAGACGATTGTGGTGTGGCCGCTTGCCAAAGCGCTGATCTGGCTGGATAGCACACTGGCCGGCTGGGGCGTGCCCTACCACTGGGGCTTCGCCATCATCCTCTTCACCGTCGTGGTGAAGCTTGTGACCTTCCCGCTCACCTACAAGCAGCTGCAGGGCGCGCAGGCGCAGCGCGCCATCCAGCCGCGCGTGCAGGAGTTGCAGAAGAAGTACGGCAGCGACCGCAACCGCCTGGCCGAAGAGCAGATGAAGCTCTACAAGGAGGCGGGCGTCAACCCGCTGGGCGGCTGCCTGCCGCTGATCATCCAGATGCCGATCCTCTTCGGCCTCTATGCGGCGCTGGTGGCGATTGGGCCGAACCTCAAGAACGCGCGCTGGTTCTGGATTCCCGACCTGAGCTTCCCCAACACCAGCGTCGGCATGAGCTGGATTCCCGAATACTTCCGCGGTGGGCAGATTCCGCTGGCGCTGGCCTATCTGGTGCTGCCGATCCTGCTGATGGTTACCCAGTTCGTCATGCAGAAGTGGATGACGCCCACCAGCGCCGCAGACGATTCCACCACCAAGTCGACGCAGCAGATTACGCTGGTCATGACCTTCATGTTCGGCTTCTTCACGCTGCAGGTGCCCGCCGGCCTCACGCTCTACTGGGTCACCAGCAACCTGCTGCAGTTGGCGCAGCAGTGGTTCATGATGTCGCGCGCATCGCTTGCGCCGGCGCCCGTCGCCGCAGGCAGCAACGGCGCCTCATCAGCGTCGCGCACCACAATCGAGGGCAAAGCCGGCGCTGCGAGCGGGGCCAAGCCAAGCAGCGGGGCCAAACCGTCGACGGTGAAGGCCACCGCCAAGCCCACAACCGTCAAGTCGAGCGCAGGGCGCAGCGACGAAGCAAGCAAACGGAAGGGGTCCAAGGGATGAGCGTTCCTGGCAGCCAGGAGTTTTCGGGCAAGAGCGTCGACGAAGCGATTGCAGAAGGGCTGCGCAAGCTTGGGCTGCGCAGCGATCAGGTGACAATCGAGGTCCTCAACAAGGGCAGCCGCGGCCTCTTTGGGCTGGGCAGCGAGGCAGCCGTGGTGCGCATGGCGCCGCGTGCGGTTGCTGCGGGCAGCGCGCCTGCAGCGCCGGCGCCCGCACCGGCTGAGCCCGCTGCACCTGTACCAGTTGCACCTGCCGCTCCCGTCTATGTGTCGCCCGCACCCTCGGCCACGCCCGCAGCTGCCGGTGTGCAGGCCGCCAACGCCGCCGTCGACATGGTCTCCGAGGGTGCGCCCGCCGCTACCCCGCCGCGCAGCAGCGCGCCGGCCCAGCCCAGCGAGCAGGCAGGTCTTACCGAACGCGCCGAGGTGAGCGAGGGCGGCGACGACGAGATCGCCGCGCTGGCCTCCGAGATGCTCAACAACGTCGTGCGCCTGATGGGCTTCGACGCCAGCGTCAACGCCGCATGGCGCGACGCCGACGACATCACCGAGGAGCGCCACCTGCTGCTCAGCGTGCATGGCCGCGACGTCAGCGCCCTGATTGGGCGGCGCGGCGAAACGCTCGAGAACCTCCAGTACCTGCTGCGCCTGATGGTCAACCAGCGCATGCACCGCTGGCTCAACATCATCGTCGACGTCGAAGAGTATCGCTCGAAGCGGGTGGACCACTTGACCCACCTCTCGCAGCGCATGGCCGACCAGGTGGCCAGCACCGGGCGCGCGTTTGCGCTCGAGCCGATGCCGCCCAACGAACGGCGCATTGTGCACCTGGCCCTGCGCGACGACACCCGCATCTTTACCGAGAGCACCGGCGAAGGTGAGCGGCGCAAGGTCAACATCTTCCCCCGCAAGTAAGCGCGGCCCACGAGCCGGCATGCAGCGAGATCTGCTGTATGCACAGGCGCGCCTGTAGGCGCATTGCACGCCACCGCCGCGGGCCGCCCACCAGGCGGCCCGCCTCATTGCCCGCAGCTCCGGTTGCCGACCCCTTTTGCCAGGAAGACCGCATGCCGCTCCGTTCGCAGACCCTTCTCCACCACAATGGCGCAGCGCCCGCAGCCGGCCAAGACCCAGCCCACGCGCCCGCGCCGCAGGTGGACCTGCTGCTGGTGGGCAGCATCACGCGCGACCTGGTCGACGACCCGGGGCTGAGCCCCAGCGCTGAATCGGTGCGCAGCGCGCCCGCGCGGCTGGGGGGCACGGTCTCGTTTGCGGCCAACACGGCGCTGCGCATGGGTCGCCACCCCACGATCATCACCCGCGCCGCTTCGGAACGCGACCTGGACGAGCTGCCCGCCGAGGTCGAGCGCATTGTGCTGCCCAGTGCGGTGACCACCACCTTCGCCAACGTCTATACGCCGGCCGGGCGCGTGCAGCATGTCTACACGCCGGCGCCGCCGATTCTGGCGCACGAGGTGCCGCCCACCTGCCACAGCCCGCGCGCCGTGCTGCTTGGTCCGCTGGTGGACGAGATCGGCCCCGACATTCCGCCCCTTTTCGGCGCGCAGAGCCTGGTGGCCGCCGTGCCCCAGGGCTGGATGCGCCGCTGGGACGAAAGCGGCCGCGTCTATGCGAAACCATGGCAGAGCTTCGCCGAGATTCTGCCCTACGTCGACGTGCTCGTCGCTTCGATGGAGGACATCGACTTCGACCTGACGCGCCTGATCCCCTTCTTCCACTGGGTGCCGCTGATTGTGATGACCGAGTACCGCGAAGGGTCGAGCATCTATCAGCGCGCCGAGGATGGCCGCATCGACATCACTCGCATCGCCCCTCGCCCCGCCGGCGAAGTAGACCCGACGGGCGCGGGCGACATTTTCGCCACCGCCTTCCTGATTCGTCTGCAAGAGACGAACGACCCAGTGCAGGCCGCCCGCTTTGCCAACGTTACGGCCAGCTACGGCGTGGAGCATCTGGGCATCTCGGGCATCCCCACCCGCGAGACGGTGCTGGCCTATATGCAGCGGCACCCGTTTGAGCCGACCCGCGAACGCTCGCCCATCCAGCTCGACGGCCTGCGCCCCCTTCCCGACGCTGTACGCTAGCCCGCTCCACGCCGCCCGCCGCCCGCCGTCTTCTCTCTTCTCTCTTCTCTCTTCTCTCTTCTCGATCTCCTTTATGCCCGCTCGCATCCTCGCCATCGCCAACCAAAAAGGCGGCGTCGCCAAGACCACCACCGCCGTCAATCTGGCAGCCGCACTGGCCGCGGTGGACAGGCGCGTGCTGATTGTGGACCTTGACGCGCAGGCCAACGCCACCACCAGCCTGGGCGCCGACCCGCGCGCCCTGCAGGCGGGCGCGTACCAGTTGCTGGTCGAGGCGCTGCCGGCCGAGCAGGCGATTCGCCCCACGGCGCACAAGGGGCTGGAGCTGCTGCCGGCGACCCCTGACCTGGCCGGCGCCGAGGTGGAGCTGGCGCAGGTGGCCGGGCGCGAGCGCAGGCTGGCGCAAGCTTTGGCTCCCGTGGCCGATCGCTACGACTATATCCTGATCGACGACCCGCCCAGCCTGGGGCTGCTCACCATCAACGGGCTCACCGCGGCCACGCATGGCGTGCTCATCCCCGTGCAGTGCGAGTACCTCGCGCTCGAGGGGCTGAGCCACCTGCTCTCCACCATCCAGCGCGTGCGCGACGCCATCAACCCTTCGCTGCATGTGGCCGGCGTCGCCCTTACCATGTACGACGGCCGCACCAACCTGGGCCAGCAGGTGGTGAGCGAGGTACGCGCCTACTTCCCGCAGGAGACCTTCCGCACCATCATTCCGCGCAACATCCGTCTGAGCGAAGCGCCGAGCTACGGCCAAACCATCCTGGGCTATGCGCCCAGCAGCGCCGGCGCGCTGGCCTACCAGGCGCTGGCCGCCGAGTTCCTCGAGCGGCTGGAGCGCCCCGCCGGCCGCACGGTGCCTGCTGCGCCCGGCAGCGCACCCGTTGGGGCACCTCCCGTGCAGGGGCGCCGGCCATGAGCGAACCCAAACGCAAGGCCCTGGGCCGCGGCCTCAGCGCCCTCATCACCAGCACCGAGAGCGTCGCGGCCGACGCGGCAGAGCACGATGCGCAGGCCGCAGCCGGCGGCGCGCGCCACGGCGCCGTGCGCATGGTGCCCGTGCGCGCCATCCAGCCCAACCCGCGCCAGCCGCGCACCCATTTTGACGAGACCGCTCTTGACGAGCTGGCCGACTCGATCCGCACCCACGGCTTGATCCAGCCGCTCGTGCTTACCACCAACCCGCGCCGGCCCGACCTCTACTGGCTCATCGCCGGCGAACGCCGCTGGCGCGCCGCCCAGCGCGCCCAGCTCGACGCCGTGCCCGCCCTTATCCGCGAGGCAGGCGACCAGCAGCTGGTGGAGCTGGCGCTGATCGAAAACGTGCAGCGCGCCGACCTCGACCCGCTCGAAGAGGCGCGTGCCTTTGCTACCCTGCTCGATGAGTTCGGGCTGACCCAGGCCGAAGTTGCCGGCCGCGTCGGCAAGAGCCGTTCGGCCGTGGCCAACGCCGTGCGCCTGCTGACTGCGCCGCCCGCCGTACAGAGCGCACTGGCCGGCGGCGTGATCAGTGCCGGCCACGCCCGCGCCCTGCTCGCCCTCGAGGACGCGCCGGCCATGGAGGACGCGCTGGACGCGGTGACCGCCCGCGAGCTCAACGTGCGCCAGACCGAGAGCCTGGTCAAGCGGCTGCTTGAGGCCCCCGCGCTGCCGGTCAAGGCTGTGCCCGAGATCGACCCGCAAGTGCGGGCCCAGGTTGCTCACCTCGAAGAGCGCTTCCGCCAGGCGCTGGGCACACGCGTCGCACTTAACCGCAACCACGATGGCAGCGGCCGGCTCGTCATCCACTTCTACAACGACGGCGACCTCGAAGCGCTCTACCAGACGCTTGCCCACAGCAGCGACGCCGACGACGCTCCCGCCGACGCCTCCTTCGCGCTCTAAAATGATTCCGCGCTGGAACCTAAGCCGGCACTTCTGTAGCCCCAGTGAGAAGTGATGATGAAATCTGTGGATTTCATCATGGAAAGAGAACTGCCCCGCTTGCGCACCCACCTGTGAGCAGCGACCCATCCGCTCCTCAGCACGCAGCAACGCCGCGCGGCAAACATGGCTACACGCCTTACGCAATTGGCCCGCGCTCGGTGGGCTGGCTGATTGCGGGCGCCTCGCAGCAGGCGGCGCCCCGCTTTGTGGCCGCCCTGCGCCGCATGCCGCCGCTCGACGACGGCACCGTCGGCGGCTTTGCCCACTCCATCTACAGCCGCAGCCCCTGGCGCGCAACCACCTTCGCCCTGCAGCACCAGATTGCCTTCCACGGCGCCGAGCTCGACGAACTGCTGGCGCGCCCGGCCGTACGTGCCGTCTATGTGGCCAACCAGCCCGACCAGCACGCCGCCACCGTGCTCGCCGCCCTGCGCGCCGGCAAGCATGTGCTCTGCGAACCGCCCCTGGCGTTGAGCATCGAGCAAGCGCTCTACCTGCACCACGCCGCCGCCGACCGCGGGCTTGTGCTGGCCGTCAACTACCAGCAGCGCTTTGACCCCGCGCTGATTGCCATGCGTGCGCTGCTGGCCAGCCACGAGCTGGGCGAGCTGGCCGCCCTGCACATCTACCAACTCGAGGGGCTGCCGCCGGCGCAGCAGACGTGGCGCGTGGCGCCCGCCGGCAGCGGCCTGCTCTTCGAACGCACGCTGCGCACGATCGACACCGCGCGCTTTGTCAGCGGCGACGAGGTGCAGGCGCTGCAAGCCGCCGCCGGTCCGCCTGCCCACAGCGGCGATGTGGTGGACGACCTGCACGCGCTCTTTGTGCTGCGTGCAAGCCGTGCCGTCGTCCATGTGCACGATTCGTGGAACATGGGGCGGGCGCCGTCGCGCATCGAGGCGGCCTGCACCGCCGGCTCGGCCCTGCTGCTTGAATGGAACAGCGAGCGCACCAGCCGCCTCTTTATCGAGCGTACCGGGCTGGGCACGCGCGCGGCCTGGGGCGACGCTGTCGCCCGCAGCCCGGCGCAGCCCCAGCCGCTGCCCGAAGTCGACCTTTGGCTGGTCGGCTTGCTGGCCGTGCACGCTGCGCTGCGCACGGGCAACCCTGCCGCCACAACCGCCGTCGACGACATCGCCGCCCTCGACGTCGCCTTCGCGCTGCGCACGGCCCTGCGCAGTGGCGCCACGGCCTACCCCACCCTCTCCGGCATGGCGCCGGTGCTGCCCCTGCCCGCCGCCCCCGCGCCCGATTAGCCGCTCCAATACGCTACAGCAGCGCTCCTCGAGCGGTGCGCGCACGCTCTGCCCACGCAGGCAGTTGCGCCTTCTGCCGAATCTTGCGCAGGCCGTTGCGCGCATTGCGCCAGACGGTAATCACGGCGCCATCCTTTGATACGACCAGCGCAGTGCCAATCAGGCGGGCCTTGTTTCTGCGCTCGCCCTGCGGCAGATCCAGCGCACGCAGGAACAGATAATCAGCATCGGCGCCGCGATAGAGCGTGCCATTGCGCGCCACGAAGTCCAAATCATCCTGCGACAACCCGCGCTGCAGCGAGCGCAGGCGCGCATGCTCGCTGATGCTGTGGACAATGCTGGCTGTGGCCTGGCCCCGCGCCTCGCCTGCCCGCTGGCGGTTAGGGGATCGCCACTCCGCCGCCAACTCTTCGCTCTCCGTGTTTGCCAACTGATGCCGCCAGTTCATGGAGTGCCTCCCAGCAAGAGGTCATCGACTTGCGCAGATGGGTGACTGCGACCGCATAGGCAGAGCGAGACAGGGTGTGGAGGGAATGAACAGAAGGTCAGGCTCTATGACAAGAACGTCAGAAAGCCCGACCTTCTTTTCCAGTTGTCAGCTCCAGTTCGCAGCCGGCGCGCACACAACGCCTGGAATCCAGGCCCCTCCCCGCTGCCCTGTACCGGAGCCCCGGCTGCCGCAGCGCGCGGCCAGGTTGATCCACAAGCGGCGCTGTGATACTCTTTGCGCAGGACGTATAAGGTCTGTACAGCGTATGAGCGGTGGCCTGCGCCGCAGCAGCGCGTTGCAGATGATGGGAGGATTGCGCCGGCGCCGACAGCGTGCGCCGGCTTTGTAGCAGGCGCCAGGGCGAACGCCAAGGGTTTGTATGGTCAACGCGCAGATACGGCTCAGCGATTACGCGACAACGCCGCTCTACAACATCAAGGCAGTGGTGCAGGCCACGGGGATCAGCCCCAGCACCCTGCGCGCCTGGGAGCGGCGCTACCACATGTGCCGCCCGCAGCGCTCCGAAAGCGGCTACCGCCTCTATTCGGACCGCGACGTCGCCACCATCCGCTGGCTCAAGGCCCAGGTCGATGCCGGCATGGCCATCAGCCACGCCGTGGCCTGGTTCGACGCGCTGAGCCAGGAGGCCGACGGCGGCAGCGCCGACCTGCTGCCCGCCACCGGCGCCATGTTCGGCCCCCATGCCAAGCCTGCTGCGCGCACCAGCGTGCGCTCGTTTGCGGCGCTGCACAGCGACTTGAGCGCGGCCCTGATCGATTTCAACGAGCCGGCCGCCGAGCTGGTGCTGGCCGAAGCCTTCGCCCTCTACCCGATTGAGGATGTGGGCGAGCAGCTGATTACACCCGTGCTGGTTGAGATTGGCGAGCGCTGGCACCGCAACGAGATTTCGGTGACCCGCGAGCATCTCGCCTCCAACTACCTGCTGCACCGGCTGGCCACGCTGCTACGCTCGATGCCCAACCTCAACGGCGGCCCCGAGCTGTGGGTGGGCTGCGCCCCGGGCGAACTGCACGAGGCCGGCGCCGTGCTGCTCACCATCTACCTGCGGCGCGCCGGCTACCATGTTCACTATTTGGGCCAGAATCTGCCCATCGAAGACCTGGTGGCCGAGGTAGGGCGCCGCCGCCCCGCGCTGATCCTGCTCAGCGCCAGCACCACCGAAGCGGCGGCCGGCCTGCGCCGCCTGATCGAGCGCTTTGCCCAGTTCGACGACGCCGGCCCGCTGATTGGTTTCGGCGGCCGCATCTTCGTCCAGCAGCCCGAACTGCTCAGCCAACTGCCCGGCGCCTACCTGGGCGATTCGGCGCAGCAGGCGGTAGACAAGGTGAGCGCCCTTCTGAGCGACACGCCGGGCGGCTGGCGCGACCGCAGCCGCCCCACTCCCACGCACGATGGCGAATAAGCCGAGCATGGCCGCCCCCGGCCACGCGCAGCCCGCCGCGCAGAGCCAGCAGGCCGAGTTGGCCGCCTTCAGCGCCGAACTCGAACAGGTGGGCGCGCTGCTCGCCGCTTCGCTCGACGGCCTCTACGCGCCGCTGAGCAGCCTGGCGCGCGCCGCCGTGCGTCGGGCGCTGCCGCTGCACCGCGCAGCGCTGGTGCTCGCCGTCGCCTGCTGCGGCGACGAACCGACGCTGCCCGCCCAAGAGGAGCAGATGCTGCGTGAACGCCGCGTGCTGCTGGCCGCCGCGCTCGAAATGCTCGCCGTCGCCCTCGACATTCACAAGCGGCTGCTGGATGAACGCGCCGCGCCGGTGGACCACAGCCTGGACAAATCGGTGATGGGCAGCACCATTCTCACCGGCGACTACTGCTTTGGCCGCGCCGCCTGGCTTGCCTCGCAGACGCAGAGCCCCGTGGTGGTAGACCTTTTTGCGCAGGCGCTCAAGACGGTGAGCGAGCAGCTGCTGCGCACCTACCTCGACGCCGGCGCCCTGGCTGGGCAGGCGTCGGGCGCACCCGGCACGGTTGATCTCGAGCTTGCCACCGCAAGTGTGCACGCTGCCGCCCACCTGGCCGGCCTGACGGAATCTGCACGCAACACAGGCCTGCAACTGGCGCCGCGCTTTGTGGCCGCAGCGCCGGAACCTCTCGACGCCGGCGGCCTGCGCACGCTTTCGGCCGCGCAGCAGCAGCGCTGGCAGGCGGCGCTGGACTGGCTCGCCGCCCACCCCCTCCCCGCCTGAGACAACGCCCCGCACGCAGAGAGTTCAAATCACGGACGCCGGCGCGGCGTCCGTGGTCGCGTCGCGGCCTCCTCACAAAGGGGCGCTGTACAAGGGCGCAGCACAAAGATTGCTTCGACTTCAAACGATCTCTAACATTTCGCGAACATCCGTCTCATCCCAGCTTAACAATCGCAGACTAAACTGGAGTCTACGTTCCATTTTGGCCGCCTCACCTGCGCGCTTGTGCAGCGCCGCACACTTCGCACAAAACCAGCGCAAATTCGGCACAAAGACGGGGCTGGACAAGCCTCCAATCCCGTGATACAATGAATGCATAAGGTTTGCGTGAGGTATGCATAGGATCATCCGCAGGAATGGCGGCCCTGGCCGCTGGAACCGGCAGATATGACACAGAGGGAGCTTTTCCCGCCCCGCCGTCGTTTACGCCACAGAGCTATCGCATACGCCCATCCCGTCGAGGGCGAATCATTCAACGGGCATACCGAGAGGGTGTAGACATGTTGAAGATGAGCAACCGCGAGATGAACCTGAGCAGCTTCGGCCGCGCCGCGCTGCAAACGCAGGAAGAGCTTCTCCCCAGCAACGCCGACTCGCTGACCCAAACGCTCACCGCCCTGCGCGCCGAGGACCCCGGCTTTGGCAAGGTGGTCTCCTCCCGTCGCGTCGAGCGCGGCGATGTGGTTGCCAGCGCCGACGAGCTTGCGCGTCGCATGTACGTGCTGATGAACGGGCGCGTGAACCTGATTGTGACCAACAACGAGGGGCGCCGTCTGGTGATCGCCTCGCTCGAGCCGGGCGCCGTCTTTGGCGAGGGCGCGCTGGCCACCCCCACCGAGCCCGGCGTCTTTGCCGAGGCCGCCGAGCAGAGCCTGATCTGGATTATCCCTGCCGCCGAGGCACGCAACCTCACCATGCAGTATCCGATTCTGGGCTGGGGGCTGCTGCAGACCTATGGGCAGCGGCTGGTGCAGGTGGAAAACAGCCTCGAGGATGTGGCCTACAAGAAGCTGCCCGAGCGCCTTGCCTCGCTGCTGCTGGACCTGAACAGCGACGGCAGCGACGTGATCAAGGGCATCAGCCATCAGGCGTTGGCCGACTATCTGGGCACCTACCGCGAGACGGTGAGCGCGATCCTGCGCGACTTCAAGCGCCAGGAGCTGGTGGAGCTGGGCTATCGTCGCATTTCGCTGCTCGACGTGGAAGAGCTGAAGGCCGTCGCCGGCATCTGGGAGGACTGAGCCTTCGCCCCGGCCTCTTTGGGCTGCCGGGGGATGCGCCGGGTTTCGACGCCGGGCTGAAGCAGAGCGAGCGCAGGGGCAGCCGCGTGCCGCCCCTGCGCTCGCTGCGGGCTGCATGGTTCGGGCTTTGCGCGGCCCGCAGTAAGCCATTGCGCAAACCCTGTGCAGTAGCGTCTGGCGCAGCGCGGCGCAGGAGGACGTTAGACTCGACTGCTTCTTGACGGCGCAGGCAGTTATGCTATAATGCGGCTGTTGGGCCGTAGGCTCAATCGCCGTTCCCCTGTTGCTTACACACCAGGCGCAATCGCCCGCTTTTTCCAGCCAAAGCAACCAGATAACTGCGCAGCCCAGGGTCGCCGTCTACGCCATGCAGCATGCTCTCGGGTAGACTGCTGTATGCGACGTTCGCCCGCCAGTGACACTCTTCGTGGGTCCGGTCGTCTGACGGTGCAAAGCGCCACGCGCGCCGGCTGCACCGCTCCTTGCCTCCTCCCTCGGTTCGTCATCCGGCCTTGCACGTTGGGCCAGCGCCCGGCTGCCGGCAGTTCATCAGGTCTTGCCCATTTGATGCATAACGTACATCCCATTTGTGACTGTTGACGCGCACTCATGGGGCGGCGCTCCCTGGCGCAGCGATGTCGCTGTCCGCGCAGGAACGGGCGCCGCGCCGCTGCGCGTGTTCAGGCCAACCCACGGCGGCCGCCCCGACCCAACCACGCACCCCATTCACCTCATTCACAAGCACAACGCGCTCAAGAAAAGCCGTACAGCAAAAGGTAGCGGACCATGGAAGACACAATGACAAACGCGCAACTCGCTTCGATGAGCATCTCGGAGCTTGACGCGCTCAACCTTGACGAGTTGCGTGAACTCGCGCGCACCGCCGAGATTACAGGCTACACCCGCCTCAAGAAGACCGACCTGATCATGCGCCTGCTGCGCGCGAGCGCCGAAGCGCAGGGCTTCATCTTTGGCGGCGGCATCCTCGAAATCGTGCAAGACGGCATCGGCTTCCTGCGCAGCGAACACCTGCTCCCCGGCACCGACGACGTCTACGTCAGCCAGAGCCAGATTCGCCGCTTTGGCCTGCGCACGGGCGACTTTGTCGTTGGCCAGGTGCGCCCGCCCAAGGACACCGAGAAGTACCACGGCCTGCTCAAGGTTGAAGCCGTCAATGGCCTCGACCCCGAAGTGGCCAAGCGGCGCCCCGCCTTCGAGAAGCTGACGCCCATCTTCCCCAACGAACTCTTCGCGCTCGAGACCCGTTCCAACGTCATCTCGACGCGCATGATCGACCTGCTCGCCCCCATCGGGCGCGGCCAGCGCGGCCTCATCGTCAGCCCGCCCAAGGCCGGCAAGACCACCATCCTCAAGCGCGTCGCCAACGGCATCTCGACCAACTTCAAGGACCTGCACCTGATGGTGGTGCTGATCGGCGAGCGCCCGGAAGAGGTGACCGACATGGACCGTTCCGTCGAGGCCGAAGTGGTGGCCAGCACCTTCGACGAGCCGGTGCAGAACCATGTGCGCGTGGCCGAAATGGCCCTCGAACGCGCCAAGCGGCTCGTTGAGAGCGAGAAGGACGTTGTGATCCTGCTCGACTCGATCACACGCCTGGCGCGCGCCTACAACCTCACCGTGCCACCCTCCGGCCGCACGCTCTCGGGTGGTATGGACCCCGCCGCGCTCTACCCGCCCAAACACTTCTTCGGCGCCGCCCGCAACATCGAAGAGGGCGGCAGCCTCACCATCCTCGCCACCTGTCTGGTGGACACCGGTAGCCGCATGGACGACGTGATCTACGAAGAGTTCAAGGGCACCGGCAACATGGAGTTGCACCTGAACCGCAAGCTGGCCGAGCGCCGCATCTTCCCGGCCTTCGACATCGAGCGCAGCGGCACACGCGCCGAAGAGAAGCTGCTGGACGCCGAAACGCTGGCCAAGGTTTACACGCTGCGCCGCATGATCGACGCCATGGGTGGCGGGCAGGAAGCCATCCTGCCCATCATCGAGCGCATGAGCCGCACCCGCGACAACCGTGAGTTCCTCGACACGCTCACCAAGCCCAAGTAAGCGTCGCCCTTCGCCCCACAGCACGCAGCCTACGCATCGCCGTATGCACCACGGGCGCAGCCGTTAATGCCGGCTGCGCCCGTTTTGTCCGCCCTTCACCCCGCTTTGCCCATACAGCGCAGAGGCCCGACGCGCCGGTTTTGTGTACGACCAGAGAGCGCGCCACGGCATACGATTGCCCTACGTCAGAACTACAAAGCCCGATTTCGGCCCGCTTATCCTGCAATTACAGCGTCACTAAACCGGTTAGGTGGTTTGCCCGCACTCAAAACGGTGCTATACTGGCCAGCGTTAACGTCGCGCCGGCCACCAGCGCGAAGCCGCCCTTCATCGTCGCCCACACCGCTGGCTTCTCCCACCCCTGTGGCTCGGCACCGGAGAAAAACCTATGTCAGCTGACGCCGAATCGGCGTACGGACAGGCGTGGTTTCAGCGGGGCGCCACTCCTTCAGAGCCCCCTTCTGCACTGGACCCGTCCACGTCCCAACTGAAAAAGCCCAGCCTGGATTCACATCCCTCCCTACACCAGCATACCGAATCTGCGCAGCGCCGCTTCAGCGCGCCATCCACAACGCCTGGCCCCACAATGCCTGGCCCCGCACTGCCTGCTCGTTCCGCCGTGGCGCAGCTCGCCGTCGCGGAACCCGCCTCCAGCTTTGCCGAGAGCACGGCAAGCGTTGCCAACGAACTTCCCTCTGTCTTCCGCACCCTGCAGGCGCGCATCCAGCAGACGCTGGGCGACCAGGTAACGCCTGTGCGGCTGGCCAGCCACCTCTCGGTGCTGCTGGTGGCCGCCGCCGTGCTGCTCTTCAGCCGCATGCAGATTCCCGCATGGGATTTCCAGCTGGTGGCCATGCCCGCCACGCAGCCCACAGCCGAGAGCGGCACCAGCATCACCTCGCGCATGAAGGAGCTGCTCACCAGCTCGGATGGCTCGCTGGCCACCGCCGCCGAGCTCCAGCCCCAGATCGTTCCCTTCACCATCATCCCCGAGCGCACGCGACAGGTCGTTCAGATCTACTCCGTGGTCTCGGGCGATACCGTACTGGGCATCGCACAGAAGTTTGGGCTGGATCCAGAGACACTACAGTGGTCCAACCCCGACCTTGAGGCCAATCCGGACATGCTGAGTGTGGGCGATCAGGTGAAGATTCTGCCCCTCAACGGCGTGCTGCACACCGTGAAGAGCGGTGACACGCTTTCGGAGCTGGCTTCGACCTACGATGTGGACGTCAACGAGATCATCGCCTACGATTCGAATAACCTGGCCGAGGCTGGCTCTTCGCTGATCATCGGCAGCGACCTGGTGATTCCCGGCGGCAGCAAGCCCTTTGCGCGTCCCACCTACGACAGCAGCTATGCCAGCGCTGTGCCGGTGCCGGCAGGCGCGGCGGCGGGTTCGGGCAACTTCAACTGGCCGACGGCCGGTTCGATTTCGCAGTCCTACTGGGGCGGCCACCCTGCCATCGACATGGCGTCTTACACCGGCGCCGCAGTCAAGGCGGCCGACGGCGGCTTTGTGACGCTTGCCGGTGGCGGCTGGAACGGCGGTTACGGCAACCACGTCATTATCGACCACGGCAACGGCTTCACGACGCTCTACGCCCACCTGAACAGCATCTTCGTCAGCTCGGGCGAGAACGTGGCCGCCGGCCAACAGATTGGCACCGTGGGCAACACGGGCAACAGCACCGGCCCGCACCTGCACTTCGAAATCCGCTACAACGGTGTGCCCTACAACCCCACCAGCTACCTGCACTAGGCGCGGGGCAGTTGTAGCCATCCATTACACAGCAAAACAAAGGGGAGGCAGCCGGCCGGCTGCCTCCCCTCTTTTGTTCAGTCGCAGCGGGCACTTGGCCGCGTCTGACCGGCTTGGCCGCGCTTGGCCCTAGGACTGGATGCCGCCCTCGGTCAGTTGGCGCGGGTCCAGCAGGCGGTCGAGTTCTTCACCCGTCAGCTGGGTGTTCTCGAGCGCGACATCCTTCAGCGAGCGCCCCTGGGCATAGGCCTGCTTGGCAATCTTGGCGCCCAGCTCGTAGCCGATCACCGGGTTCAGCGCCGTCACCAGGATCGGGTTACGCCCCACCAGGCCGGCGATGCGCTCCTCGTTCACAGTAAAGCCGGCGATCGCCATGTCGGCCAGCACACGGCTCGCCGCCGCCAGCAACGTAATGCTCTGCAGCAGGTTATAGGCCAGCACCGGCAGCATGACGTTGAGCTGGAAGTTGCCCGACTGCCCGGCGATCGAAACCGTCAGGTCGTTGCCCATCACTTGGGCGCAGACCATGGTCATCGCCTCCGGGATCACGGGGTTGACCTTGCCCGGCATGATGCTGCTGCCCGGCTGCAGCGCCGGCAGCGCGATTTCGCCAAAGCCGGCGATCGGCCCGCTATTCATCCAGCGCAGGTCGTTGCTGATCTTCATCAGCGAAACGGCCAGAGCGCGCAGCTGGCCGCTGGTCTCGACGGCAGCGTCCTGCGTGCTCAGCCCTTCAAAGTAGTTGCTGCCCGTCACAAAGGGCAGGCCGCTCATCTCGGCCAGGCGCGCAGCAAACTTGGCGCCAAACTCGGGGTGGGCGTTGATGCCGGTGCCCACGGCCGTGCCGCCCTGCGCCAGTTCGGCCAGGCGCGGCAGCGAGCTTTCGATGCGTTCGATGCCATGCTGGATCTGGCTGGCCCAGCCGCCCACCTCTTGCCCCAGCCGAATCGGCATCGCATCCATCAGGTGGGTGCGGCCGGTGGTCACCACATGGTCCACCGCCGCCGCCTTCTCCACCAGCGTCTTGTGCAGATGGCGCAGCGCGGGCAGCAGCTCGTTGGCAATGCCCAGATAGGCGCTGACGTGGATCGCCGTGGGGATGGCGTCGTTGCTGCTCTGACTCATGTTGACGTGGTCGTTCGGGTGCACCTTGCTGCCCAGCCCGCGTGTGGCCAGGGTGGAGATCACCTCGTTGGCGTTCATGTTGGTGCTGGTGCCCGAGCCGGTCTGGAAGATATCCAGCGGGAAATCGACGTCGTGCTTGCCTTCGGCCACGGCGGCGCAGGCCTGCTCGATCGCGGCGGCCATGTTGGCATCCAGCAGCCCCAGGTCGCGGTTGACACCGGCCGCCGCACCCTTCACCATACCAAGCGCCTGCACAAAGAGGCGCGGGAAGGTCAGGTCACTGATCGGGAAGTTATCGACGGCGCGCTGCGTCTGGGCGCCGTAGAGCGCTGCGTTGGGCACTTTGACTTCACCCATGCTGTCTTTTTCGATACGGTAACCGGCGTCACTCATGCTGGACTCTCCTGTGCAGGGATGTAAATTGGCTGTACGAATCGGGTGCGTCGAATCGGGTCTGCTGAAATGGTTCAATTGAGTATGCTGCCCGCGGCCTGGGTGGGCCGGTGCGCCGCTGCACGCCGCAGGGGAGGCGCAACGCACAGTCTCGCCATTGTATCACCGCCCGCCGCTATCCCCGCTGCTGCACCCCCTGCCGCTGCATCCTGTTCTGTGCGCCACAAGGCCGTTGCGTTGACACACCGCGCCTGCGCGCGTAGAATTAAGCCATGGCTAAAAGTTACACCACACCCGACGACAAGCCGCTGACCCCGGCGCACGAGGATTACCTCAAGGCCATCTACCAGCTGCAGACGCAGGGGGTGCGCGTCAACAACTCGGCACTGGCCGGTCACCTCGGCGTCACCCCCGCTTCGACCACCAACATGGTCAAACGGCTGGCCGAGCTCGAGCTGGTGGTCTATACCCCCTACCAGGAGATGCGGCTGACGGAATCGGGCGAGAGGGTGGCGCTCGAGGTGCTGCGCCACCACCGCCTGCTCGAGCTCTACCTGCACCAGAAGCTGCGCCTGCCCTGGGAGCAGGTGCACGCCGAGGCCGAGCGGCTGGAGCATGTGCTGAGCGAGACGCTCGAAGATGCCATCGCCGCCGCGCTCGAGAATCCCACGGTGGACCCCCACGGCGACCCCATCCCCAGCAAGGATGGCCGCATCGAGACGGTCAACGGTCTGCCGCTGCCGCAGGTCGAGCTCGATCGGCCCTGCCGCATCGTGCGCGTGCTGCTGCAGGACGCCGCGCGGCTGGCCTACCTGGGCAGCCTGGGGCTGGTGCCGGGCACCGAGATCCGCCTGCGCCAGCGCGCGCCCTTCGAAGGGCCGCTGACGGTCGAGCTCCCGGGCGGCGCCTGCCACGCCGTGGCCCACGAGATGGCGCAGGTGCTGCTTGTTACCCCCTGCGGCGACTGAAGCGGCGCGACTCCTTCACTGCGCACGCCCGTCCAAATTCGCCCCGCCCCACCTCGGGCGCTACAATGCGCCGAGAAGCTGATCCAGAGATCACCCAATTCGCGCCGGCCTGCTCGTGCAGCCGCCGGCTTCTTTTGCGAGAAACCCCTTTATGGCACTTGGCATCGGTATTGTCGGCCTGCCCAACGTGGGCAAAAGCACCACCTTCAACGCGCTCACCGAAGCGCAGAACGCGCAGGTGGCCAACTATCCCTTCTGCACAATCGAGCCCAACAAGGCGATCGTCGCCGTGCCCGACCCGCGCGTGAACAAGCTGGCCGAGCTGGTGAAGCCCGAGAAGACCATCTACGCCACCGTCGAGTTTGTGGACATCGCCGGGCTGGTGAAGGGCGCCAGCCAGGGCGAAGGGCTGGGCAACCAGTTCCTGGCCAACATCCGCGAGACGGCGGCGATTGTGCACGTTGTGCGCTGCTTTGACGACGACAACGTGATCCACGTTTCGGCCCACCCCAACCCGCGCGAGGACATCGAAGTCATCAACCTCGAGCTGATTCTGGCCGATCTGCAGCAGCTCGAGCGCAAGCTGGAGCGGCTGGCGCGAGAGATCAAGGGCGACCGCAAGCTGCAGGCCTCCTACGACCTGCTGCTCGAGCTCAAGGCGCTGCTCGAGACGGGCAAGCCGGTGATGGCCCACCCCGAGCGTGAGAGCGAACTCTTCCAGGCGCTCAACAACGAAATGCGCTTCCTCACCGGCAAACCCATCATCTACGTCGCCAACGTGGACGAGGACGCGCTGGGCGAAGAGAACGACTACGTGCGCGAGGTGCGCGCTGTGGCCGCCGAGCATGGCGCGCAGGCGGTGAAGCTCTGCGCCAAGCTCGAGGAGGAGATGGTGGGCATGAGCGACGCCGAGCGCCACGAGTTTCTGGCCAGCCTGGGCGTGCAGGAGAGCGGCCTCGAGCAGGTGATCCATCTGGGCTACCGGGCGCTGGGGCTGATCACCTACTTCACCGCCGGCCCCAAGGAGGTGCGGGCGTGGACGATTCGCGACGGATGGAAGGCGCCCGCCGCCGCCGGCGTGATCCACACCGACTTTGAGCGCGGCTTTATCCGCGCCGAGGTGATCCCCTTCGAGACCTGGGTGCGGCTGGGCAGCGAAGCCGCCGCCAAGGCCGCCGGCGAACTGCGCGTCGAGGGCAAGGAGTACGTCGTCAAGGATGGCGACGTAATGCATTTCCGCTTCAACGTGTAGGGCGTGCACCACGACCCGAAGCGTAAACTTGATCGAAAAGCGCCCGGCTGAACCGTTTGCTCAGCCGGGCGCACAATTGATGCGAAGCTCATTGCCACGAGATCGCTGCACCGCAGGGCCAGGAGCCCTGACCCCATGGTTCGCTTGACTGTGCTCTACAACCTTGCCCCCGGCCAGGACGAGCAGGAGTTCCTGCGCTGGCGGCTGGGCACCCACCAGCATGAAAACGCCACCCAGCCCGGCGTCCTGCGCACCGACTTCGGCATGGCGGTTCACTCCTGGCCGCAGGGAACTACGCCCCTCTACCGCTTTATGACCACGGCCGAGTGGCCCGACATGGAGAGCTTCCGCGCCGCCTTCTACAGCGACGAGCAGCAGGCCGACCTGGCGAAGAACCGCGGCACCCTGGGCGACGCGCTCTTCTTCGTCACCGAAATCCTGGCCGAAACCGTCACGCCAGCGCCCGCCGCCTGACCTACGCCACCCGCAGCAGCGGTGCGTGCAGAGCCGCCCGTGTCGTTGTCGTTCCTTGTGCTGTTGCCGTTCCTTGCAATTCCTTGCGCCCATTTGCGTCCTTGCGTCAAGAAGGTGCAGGTCTTTCGCTTCGGCGCGCCTATTCGGTGCGCACGCTGGCGCCATCGCCGAGGGGCGCGCTGGGGTCGGTGAGGCTGGGCGTTACCACCTCGCTACCCAGCGCGCCTGGCTGCATCGGCCCCTTGCGCGGCCGCGCCGCACGCGTGCTGTCGCGGCCCTTGCCCGTCTGCTTGCGCCGCTCGACGGCCTTGGGGTGCTTGTCCAGGTTGCGCGACAGAAAGACATGTTCCAGCTCGTGGCCAAAGCCCTGGCCGCGGAAGAAGCGCAGCGCGGCCTCGTTGTCGGCTGCCGTGTCCACCAGCATCATGCGCGCCCCGTTCTCTACAAACAGGTCGGTCAGGTGGGCCATCAGGCGCCGGCCAATGCCCCGCCCCTTCAGCCCCGGCGCCACGCCCATCCAGCCCAGGTAGCCGTAGCGCCAGGCGCTGTAGCGCTTCTCGAGCAGCGTGCCCAGGCAGAAGGCCACCAGCTCCTCCTCGGCTTCCTCTTCCGGGTCGTCGCGCGCATCGTCACTCTCTGTAACCGCCACCAGGCAGAAGTCGCCGTCCGAGGCGAAGTACTCGACGATCTCGTACTCGTCCCACGCCCGGTAGAGCGCGGGCCAGCGTTCGGCCGTAAAGAGCTCCTCGCCCAGCGCGTGGACCTTGGGCAGGTCCTCCAGGCGCATGGTGCGGATGACAATCGCGGGCGCTGTGCGTGGCATCTTCGGCTTCCTGTGTGGCGATGAGTGGGCGAGCGGCTGCGGTGACGGGCCGCGCGGCGGCCAAGATGGGCTGCGCGCGCGGCAGATGAAGGGCAGATGAGGCGCCGGCGCAGGGGCGAACGCCGATTTTGGGCGGCGCGCCATCCTGTGCTACAAATCGCGTTTGGGTCTGCCGTGCGGCGGCGCAGCGCCCCCATTGTAGCACGCAGCGCAGGAGGGCAACGGCGCGCTCGCGCCGGCCGCGCTCGCCCACAAACGAGCCGCGCGGCCGCACGTGCTGGTCGCTGCTGGGCGCCCGCCCACCTGTCGGTACGAAAGCCAGAGCATGATTCGCTGCGAACAGGTCTCCAAGGCCTATGGCCCCATCCAGGCGCTCGACAGGGTCGACCTTCACGTTGCCCCCGGCAAGATCGTGGGGCTGCTGGGGCCAAACGGCGCCGGCAAGACGACGCTGATCAAGATCCTCACCGGCTATCTGCAGCCCGACGAAGGCAGCGTTGCCATCGACGGGCTCGACGTGCTTACCGAGCGCACGCAGGTGCAGGAGCGGGTGGGCTACCTGCCCGAAAACGCCCCCCTCTATCCCGAACTTTCGGTGCAGCGCTACCTGCAGCTGGTGGCCGACCTGCGCCGCATCCCCGCCGCGCAGCAGCGCGCCCGCCTCTCCGACGCCATCCACGCCACCAACCTGGCCGACCGCCTGACGCAGCCCATCGGCACGCTCAGCAAGGGCTACCGCCAGCGCGTGGGGCTGGCGCAGGCGATCCTGCACCGCCCGCGCCTGCTGATTCTCGACGAGCCTTCGGTGGGGCTGGACCCGACGCAGATCGTCGACATGCGCAACCTGATCCGCCGCCTCTCGGAGCAGAGCACGGTGCTCTTTTCATCGCACATCCTCTCCGAAGTCGAGGCGCTCTGCGACCGCGCCGTGGTGATCATCAACGGCCGCGTGCGCGCCGATGCCGACCTGGCCGACCTGGCCGAATCCGGCGGGGCGAGGCTGGTGCTCTCCGCGCCGCCCACTGAGGCAAGCGCACTGGCGCAGGAGGTGCGCGCCGCAGTCGCCGCCCTGCCCGGCGTGCGCGACGTGCAGCTCGAGCGCGCCGGCGCCGACGGCGAGCAGCCCGGCACGCTGACGCTGCGCGCGCGCGCCCACGCCGGCGCCGACCTCTGCCCGGCGCTCTTTGCGCTGGCGGCAGCGCAGAACTGGCCCGTGCGCGAGCTGCGCGCCGACCGCCAGTCGCTCGAAAGTGTCTTCAACCGGCTGGCCACCGAGGGCGAACTGCACGCCCCCGGCGAGCGAGCCGCCGCAGCGTCTGCAGACAGGGCTTGAGGTCATGAAACAACTGCTCGCCGTCGCGCGCAAGGAGCTCTCCGGCTACTTCGGCTCGCCACTGGCGCTGATCTTTCTGGCCGCGTTTGTGGGCATCACCCTCTTTGTCTTCTTCTGGGTCGAAGCCTTCTTTGCGCGCGGGCTGGCCGATGTGCGCCCGCTCTTCAAGTGGATGCCGCTGCTGCTCATCTTCCTCATCGGCGCGCTGACGATGCGCCAGTGGAGCGAGGAGCAGCGCAGCGGCACGCTCGAGATGCTGCTGACGCTGCCCGTGAGCCCGTGGGCGCTGGTGCTGGGCAAGTTCGTCGCCGTGATGGTGATGGTGACCGTCGCGCTGGCGCTCACCCTGCCGCTGCCCTTCAGCGTGGCGCTTCTGGGCAACCTGGACTGGGGCCCGGTGATCGGCGGCTACCTGGCGGCGCTGCTGCTGGCCGCCGCCTATGCCGCGCTGGGCCTGCTGCTCTCCGCCCTCACCGACAGCCAGATCGTCGCCCTCATCCTCACCACGCTGGGCGGCGGTGCGCTCTACCTCGTCGGCGCGGGCGCCTTTACCGACTTCTTCAGCGGCGCCACCGGCGAGCTGCTGCGCGCGATCGGCACCGGCAGCCGCTTCGAAAGCATCGAGCGCGGCGTCATCGACCTGCGCGACCTGTTCTACTACCTCTCGCTGGCGGCAGTCTTCCTGGTGCTCAACGTCTGGGTCATCGAGCGCAAACGCTGGAGCCATGGCCCCGCCACCGCCGCCTGGCGCCGCAACGTGAACCTCTTCACGCTGCTTGCCGTCGCCAACCTGCTGCTGCTCAACGTCTGGTTTGCACGCCTCACCTTCCTGCGCGCCGACCTGACGCAGCAGCGCGAGTACAGCCTCTCCACCGCCACGCACGAGCTGCTCGACTCGCTGCAGGAGCCGCTGCTGATCCGCGCCTACCTCTCGGAGCGCACCCACCCCCTGCTCGCGCCGCTGCGCCCGCGGGTGGAGGACCTGCTGCGCGAGTATGCTGTGGCCGGCGGCGGCCGCATCACCACCGAGGTCGTCGACCCCATCAGCGACCCCGAGCTGGAGGCCGAGGCGACGCAGAGCTACAACATCCAGCCCACGCCCTTCCAGGTGGCCGGCCGCACCGAATCGTCGATCATCAACGCCTACTTCGACATCCTGGTGCGCTACGGCGACCAGGACATCGTGCTCAACTTCCGCGACCTGATCAACGTCAGCACCGACCGCGACGGCAGCGTGGGCGTGCAGCTGCGCAACCCCGAGTACGACCTGACCAGCGCCATCAAGAAGGTCGCGCTCGGCTTTCAGAGTGTGGAATCGGTGCTGGCCGAACTCGACGAGCCGGTGACGCTGACGCTCTACATCACGCCCGCCTTGCTGCCGGCCGAGCTTGCCGCCGCCCAGAGCACCATCGACGCCGTTGCGGGCGAGATTGCAGCCGAATCAGGCGGCAAGTTTCTCTACACTGTCGTCAACCCCGACGACCCGGCGGCGGCCGTTACGCGCGACCAGTTGGTGCAGGCCGGTCTGCAGCCCTTCCCCGTCTCGCTCTTCGGCGCCGAAAGCTACTTCCTGCACATGGTGCTGGAGAACGGCGAGACGTCGCAGGTGCTCTACCCATCGGGCACGGTGACGCCCGGCGTGCTGCGCGGCGACATCGAAGCCGCGCTCAAGCGCACCACGGCCGGCTTCCTCAAGACCGTGGGGCTCTGGACGCCGCCGAGCGCCACCACCGACATGTTCGGCCAGGCGCAGCCCGCGCTCGCCACCTTCCAGATTCTGGCCGAACAGCTGGCGGGGGCATACACAGTGGAGCCGGTCACGCTCGACGACGGCCTGCCGCCCGCCAACCTCGACGCCCTCGTCGTCGTCATGCCCGAGAACCTGACCGACCGCCAGCGTTACGCCATCGACCAGTACCTGATGCGCGGCGGCGCGCTGATTCTGGCGGCGGGCAACTATCGCGCCAGTGTGGATGAAGCGGGCGGCCTGGCTGTGGCGCCGATCCTGGGCGGCCTGCGCGAGCAGCTGGCCCACTATGGCCTCACCGTGGGCGACGGCATGGTGATGGACATCCAGAACATCCCCTTCGCCCTGCCCGTGCAGCGCGACATTGGCGGCGCAGTCGTCGAAGAGGTGCAGTACATCGACTTCCCCTTCTTTGTGGATGTGCGCCAGGACGGCATGGAGAGCGAAACGGGGATTACGGCGGGGCTTGCTTCGGTGACGATGCCGTGGAGCTCGCCGGTGACGGTGGGCGCCGACGCCGCAGCGGCGGACGGGCGCGAAGTGGTCACGCTGCTCAACTCGACGGCGGGGGCGTGGCTCACCAGCAACACCGCGCTCGACCCCGACTTTGCGCTCTACCCCTCCACCGGCTACCCGGTGGAGGGCGCAACCGGCGTGCAGCCGCTGGCCGTGAGCGTGACGGGCGTCTTCCCCTCCTTCTTCGCCGGCAAACCCTCGCCGCTGAGCGAGACCGACCCTGCCACCGACCCGGCCACGGACCCCAGCGCCGCGCCCACGCCCGGCGTGCTGCCCGCCACCATCGAGGCATCGCCCGAGACGGCGCGCATTGTGCTGCTGGGCAGCGCCGAGATGGCCAACGACCTGGTGCTGCAGATTGTGGCGCAGGCGATCGGCGAAGCGGCGCTCTCCAACGTGCAGATGATCCAGAACGCTGTGGACTGGGCGACCGAAGACGCCGACCTGTTGCCCATTCGCGGCCGCGGCGCGGCCGTGCGCCTGCTCGACCCGCTGACGGCGCAGGAGCAGACGACCTGGGAACTTGGCAACTACGCCGCAGCGCTGGTGCTGGTGCTGCTGGTGGGCGGCTGGTTCCTGCTCCGCCGCCGCAGCGAACAGCCCATCGAGCTGGAGGGCTAGCCATGTTCAGGAACTCCACGCCGCGCCTGCTGCTGCTTGCCGGCCTGCTGCTTGCGCAGCTGGCGTTGGTGGCCTTTCTCTACTGGCCGCGCCAGACCAGTATCGCGGCCGGCCCGCTGCTGCCCGACCTGAACCCCGCCGCCATTGAACGCATCACGCTGCACGGCGACGGCGACCGGCTGACCATCGCCCGCGCCGCAGAGGGTGAGAGCGGCTGGGTGCTGCCCGAGGCCGATGGCTTCCCGGTGGTCGAGGCCAACGTCACGCAGCTGATTTCCGACATCGTGGGCATCGACACGAGCCGCCTGGTGGCCACCGCGCCCGATAACCACGCCCGCCTGCGCGTGGATGCCGCCAACCCGATGCGCCAGGTGGACCTGGCGCTGGCCGGCGGCATCACCGAGACTCTCTATCTGGGCACCTCACCCACGGCGCGCGCCACCCACGTGCGGCGTGCCGGCAGCGACAACGTCTACCTCGCGCGCGACCTCACCGCCACCGACGTGCGCATGGACGCCGGCGGCTGGGTCGACACCGCCTGGCTTGACATCGACCCCGCCACCGTGAGCGCCGTCGAGCTGACCAACGCCGCAGGCAGCTTTGCGCTTGTGCGCGACACAGCCGGCGGCTGGCGCCTGGAGGGCGCGGCGGCGGGCGAGCAGCTGATCTCGACCACCGTGGCGTCGTGGGTGAGCACGGTGGCGCGGCTGCCCATGCTGCGCCCGCTGGGCCGCACGCCGCAGCCGGCGTGGGGGCTGGACGCGTCGCAGGCCACGCTTGTCCTCAAAACAGAGCCGCTTGCGGGCACGGCTGGGGCAGAGGCCGCGCCCGAAACGATCACACTCACCATCGGCGCCCGCGACGCCGACGATGACAGCCTCGCCGTGCAGTCCAGCACTTCGCCCTGGGTCGTCGCCGTCACCGCCGCCACGCTCGACCCGCTGCTGCAGGCCACGCGCGCGACGCTCGTCACCGCCGCACCTGCCGCACCTGCGCCCGCCGTCGAAGGCCCCGCCGCGCCCCTCACCGCCACCCTACCCCTCACGCCCGGCGCCGAACTCACCGCAACCGATCGCGTGACCGACTAACGGGCACGCAGCGCGCCGCCACCCTGCGGTTCCTGGCTTTTACTTGCGAACCCTGGCGTCCTCGCGCCCCTGCATCGAAGCGGTTGCAGTTAGGGTTGTTCCCCAATCGCCGCCGCGCCGGCTGCGGCCAGCACCATGTCCTCCTCTTCGGGCAGGCCGCTGACGCCCACGGCGCCCACCAGTTCGCCTTGGTAGAAGATCGGCACGCCGCCGCCCCAGGCCGTGTAGCGCAGGTCGCCGAAGTTGGTCATCGGGTGGCCGTCGCCGCGCAGGGCCTGGCCCACCTCGCGCGACGGCTTCTGCTCGCGCGCAGCCGTAAAGGCCTTGTTGATGGCAATCTGCACCGAAGGCAGCTTGCAGCCGTCGGTGCGCAGAAAGGCCAGCAGCTCGCCCTGGCTGTCGGCCACGGCGATGGCAGCGCCCTTGCCCTCAGCCTCGAGCAGCTCGCGGATCGTGTTGAGCACGCGCAGGGCGTCGGCGTGCGCAAGCTGGTAGCGTGTAAACATGGTCTGGCTCCCGCTGGTGTGGATGGGTTAGTTGGTGGACTTGTGACAGTGGTTCGATAGCCGGGGTTGGAAATCAGGCGCGCGGCCGGGCGAGGGGCAGTACATCGAGCTGCAGCACGGGGCGCTCGCCTTCGGGCAGCGCCACGCAGAGCACGCCGCTGCGCAGCCACTTGCGGCGCGTGTCGATCAGAAAGCCGGCGGGACGCAGCTCCTGCGCAAGCTGGTCGGCGGCGGCGGCGAACCACTGGCGCTGCCCCAGGTCGCGCAGCGCCACCGTCTTCTGCGCTGCGCGCGCCCACGCCGCCAGCAGGGTACGCGCCGCCCCCTCCTCGGCCGCACGGTGGATCAGATTCTTGGGCAGCACCGAGGCAAACGCCGCCGGGTCAAACGGCTGCTTGAAGCTCGCCCCAAAGACCAGCGCCTCGTGCCGCAGCCGGGCGCCCGCCGCCTCATCTTCCTCGCGGCGCAGCACGTTGACGACCCAGAGCCGCCCCAGCGGGTCGCTCGTACCCTCCACCAGCAGCCCATTGGGGAGCAGCGACGCCGCCATCTGCTCCCACGCCGGCAGCACCGAGCCTTCATCGTACTGGCGCAACACATTCAGGGCGCGAATCAGGCGCACGGCTTCGCGGCTGCCGTCGGCGTTGGTTTGCAGCGGCAGGTTGAAGCCACCGAGGCGGAATGCGGTCTGCGCGTCGGCAAAGGGCTGGGCCGCCGCCACCCGCTCGGCGTCGATCTCCACGCCCAGCACGCGCGCTTGCGGGTTGAGCCGACGCAGGCTGCGCGCTAGCTCGAGCGTGGTGGCCGGCTCGGCGCCGTAGCCCAGGTCCACCGTCCACGCGCCGGCAAAGGCGCCCTCCTCGCGCCGGATCAGCGGCTCGGCGTAGCGCAACAGAAAGGCATCGATGGCGCGCAGGCGGTTGGCGCGCGTCTTGCCGCGCGTCGGCGCACCCACGGGGCGCGCGGGGGCGTGTCTGCTGCGTCGCACCTGCACTCGAGCGCTGGACTGGCGCATGGCTGCCGTTCCTGGCCAATTGGCCCGCACTTCCCTGCCGCCGCAACGATTGAGACGTGGTACACTACCCAGGCGCGGCTGCGGCCACTCGTCACACTATACCCGAGCCGCGCACGCAACCCGAACCACCTTCCCCGCGCCGCAGCCGCACAGCGCACACTTCCCGGCCGGCGCCGGCACCCTGAAGGATATGCAGCGATGGCTGGACACCTGGTGGTGGTCGGCAGCTTGAACATGGACCTGGTGGTGCGCAGCCCGCGCCACCCGCAGCCCGGCGAAACGCTGCTGGGGGGCGACTTTCGCACCTTTCCCGGCGGCAAGGGCGCCAACCAAGCGGTGGCCGCAGCCCATGTGGGCGGCATCGTCAACATGGTGGGCCGCGTCGGCGCAGATGAATTTGGCGCCCTGCTGCTGCAGAACCTGGCCGCGGCGGGCGTCAACGCTGCGCACGTGCTGCGCGACAGCGAGGCGGCCACCGGCGTCGCCCTGATCACTGTGGCCGACGACGGGCAGAACACGATTGTGGTCGCGCCCGGCGCCAACGGACGCGTCTCCCCCGCCGACGTGCAGGCCGCCTATCCCGCCTTCGACGGCGCAAGCGTGCTCATGCTCCAGCTCGAAATCCCGCTGCCCGCCGTGCAGCGCGCGATCGACGAGGCGCGCCGCCGCGGCCTGCAGGTCATCCTCAACCCCGCCCCCGCGCAGCCGCTCGAGCCGGCGCTGCTCAAGCAGGTCGACTTCCTGGTGCCCAACCGCTCCGAGCTCGCCCTCCTCACCGGCACAGACGATGTGGAGCGCGGCGCACGCACCCTGCTCGACGCCGGCGTCAAGTGCGTGGTGGTGACGCTGGGCGATGCCGGCGTGCAGGTGTGGGACGAAGGGGGCGCGAGCGTGATTGCGTCCCACGCCGTCAAGGCAGTCGACACGACAGCCGCCGGCGATGCCTTTGTGGGCGCCTTTGCCGTGGCGCTGAGCCAAAACCGCACACCGCTCGAGGCGGCGCGCTGGGGCAACGCCGCCGGCGCGATTGCCGTCACGCGCCCAGGCGCGCAGCCCTCCATGCCCACCCGCGCCGAAGTCGAGGCGCTGCTCCTGCGCAGCTGAACCCGCGCCACGCTTCCCTTCACTCCACCCAGCCCGAGGCCGCCATGCAAATCTCCACCGCCGACCTGTGCGACGTCCACGAACACCTTGTGCAGGTGGCCGACCCAATCCTGCGCGACTTTGGCGGCCTCACCGCCTTCAGCGGCCCCATGACTACCGTCATGGTCGACGACGACAACAGCTCGGTGCGCGAAATGCTCGAGCAGGAGGGCAACGGGCGCGTGCTGGTGATCGACGGCGGCGGCTCCACCCGCTGCGCGCTGGTGGGCGACAGGCTGGCGCAGGTCGCGCACGATTCGGGCTGGGCGGGGATTGTGGTCAACGGCTGCGTGCGCGACATCGCCGCGCTGGCCGAGATTCCGCTGGGCATCAAGGCGCTGGCGCCCATGCCGCTGCGCAGCGAAAAGAAGGGGCCGGGGCTGGTGGATGTACCCGTGCGCTTTGCCGGCATCACCTTCCTGCCCGGCCATTACCTCTATGCCGACGACGACGGCGTGATTGTGGCCCCCATGGCGCTGGAGTAGCTGGCGCAGGCAGCATCGCAAGCAAACAGAAGGCGGGCAGCCCGATGGCTGCCCGCCTGATCTTTGAGTAGAGAACCGGAGCTTACGCCGGCAGCGGCTGCGGCATGCCGCTGGGTTCGACGTCCGGCATCTTCCCTACGAGCACGCCCTCGAACTCCTCACGGCTCAGCGTCTCGTACTCGAGCAGCGCGCGGGCAACGGCGTGCAGCTTGTCCAGGTTCACCGAAAGCATCTGGCGCACCCGCTGGTAGGCCTCGAAGATGATCGCACGCACTTCGCTGTCGATCTGCTCGGCCACCTCTTCGCTGTAGTCGCGCTGCTCGGCCAGCTCGCGGCCCAGGAAGACCAGCTCTTCCTGCTGGCCGAAGGTGAGCGGCCCCATCGTCTCGCTCATGCCGTACTTGGTCACCATCGAGCGCGCCATCGCGGTCAGGCTCTGGATATCGCCGCTGGCGCCGTTCGAGACGTCGCCGAAGACCAGCTCCTCGGCCACACGCCCGCCCAGCGCCACCGAGATGAAGTCCATGAAGAAGGAGCGTGAGGCGAGCACGCGGTCGGTCTCGGCCACGCTCCAGACATAACCGCCGGCGGCGCCGCGCGGCACGATTGTGATCTTCATGATTGGGTCGGAATGCTCGCAGAGGTGCGAGACCAGGGCGTGGCCCGCCTCATGGTAGGCTACGACCTGTTTCTCCTTGGGCAGCATCAACTTGCTGCGCCGTTCGGGGCCGCCCAACCCCACCCGCTCTACCGCCTCCTGCAGTTCGGAGTTGGAGATGGCGCGCTTGTTGCGGCGTGCGGCCAGGATCGCCGCTTCGTTGACAACGTTCTCCAGGTCGGCGCCCACAAAGCCAGGCGTCTGGCGGGCAATGCGGTCGAGGTCGATATCGTTGGCAAGCGGCTTGCCCTTGGTGTGCACGTCGAGGATGGCGCGGCGGCCGGCCATGTCGGGGCGGTCCATCGTCACGCGCCGGTCGAAGCGTCCGGGACGCAGCAGCGCCGGGTCCAGAATGTCGGGCCGGTTGGTGGCGGCGACCAGGATCACGTTGGTGTCGGTGCCGAAGCCGTCCATCTCGACCAGAATCTGGTTGAGCGTCTGCTCGCGCTCGTCGTGCGAGCCACCCAGCCCCGTGCCGCGGTAGCGGCCCACGGCGTCGATCTCGTCGATGAAGATGATGCAGGGGCTGTTGCGCTTGGCCTGCTCGAAGAGGTCGCGCACGCGGCTGGCGCCGACGCCCACGAACATCTCCACGAACTCCGAGCCGCTGATGCTGAAGAAGGGCACGCCCGCCTCACCCGAGACGGCCTTGGCCATCAACGTCTTGCCGGTGCCGGGAGGGCCAACCAGCAGCACGCCCTTGGGGATGCGCGCGCCCAGCGCCGCGAACTTCTGCGGCTCCTTGAGGAACTCTACAACCTCCTGCAGCTCCTGCTTGGCCTCGTCCGAACCGGCGACGTCCGAGAAGGTCACCGTCGGCTTGTCGCCCGTAAAGACGCGCGCCTTGCTCTTGCCAAAGGTGAGCGCCTGGTTGTTGGCCCCCTGCGACTGGCGGAAGAGCATCCAGAAGAGGCCAACGATGAAGACCAGCGGCAGCAGGTTGAAGAGCAGCGCCAGCCAGTTGGCCGAGCCGCTGGGTGCTTCGTACTTGATGCCCACGGCCGCGAGCTGCTCGGGCGTGACGCCCAGGCCGACCATCGTTTCGGTGATCGGCACCTCGCTTTCGCGGCGCGCGACCAGCGGCGTGCGCGAATCGGCGACGTTGACGCGCACCTCGTCGCCTGAAATCTCGATCGATTCGACGCTGCCGTCGGCAATCCCGGCGGCCAGTTGGCTCAGCGAGATGGCCTGCGGCGCATCTCCTGGCCGGTAGACGTTGAAGAAGAGCGCCGCCCCTGCCACCAGCATCAGCAGATAGACGAACGCATTTCGGCTCCAGTTTGTGCTCAATCAATCCTCCTGCCCGGGGCGAGGCGAACCACCTCGGGTGCCATGCTGCAAACGTACGCGCCAGTATACCAGAGGCGGAAGGGGCGCCGCCAGTGTTCTGCTATACTTTCCGCATCTGGAATGTTGCAACTCGCACCGGCGCACCCCCAGCGCCGGCAAACCGTCCGCTAGAAGATGGAACGTTTATGCTCGATTCGCTGCGCCGTCTCTTCGGCGGCGCACCCAAGGCGCCGTCGTCCGCAGCCGCCCGCACACCTGCGCCCCCGCCCGAAACCGAAGCCGACGAGCAGTCCGTCACGGTCTCCGAGATCGACGCGGCCGGCCTGCGTGCGCTGCTGGCCGGCGGCAAGCCGCTGCTGCTACTGGACATTCGCGAGCAGTGGGAGTGGGCGCAAGCGCACCTGCCCGCCCAGCCCGGCCCCGGCGCCGAGACGCGCCACCTGGCCATGAACAGCGTGCCTCACCATTTGCAGGAGCTGCCGCGCGACCGCCCCATCGTCGTGATCTGCGCGCACGGCAGCCGCTCGTACAGCGTTGCCCACTGGCTTGGCGAGCAGGGCTTCACCGCCCACAGTCTCTCTGGCGGCATTGCGCGCTGGGCGCGCAGCGGCGGCCCCACCGAATCGAGCCGCCGCTAGCTTCGGCCGCACGACACGCCACCCAACAAGAACGGCCACGGCCCCACCCCAGCCTTGGCCGTTCCTTGCTGTTCCTTACATCCTGCTGTAGCAGTTCCTTGCTTTTCCTTGCGCCCTTCAGTTGATCTTTTCCCTTGCGCCCTTGCGTCAATCAGTTGCATTTAGGCTGGTAGCAGTTCGGCTTCGGTGCGGAACTGCGTCTCGTGCAGCGTGGCGTAGAGCCCGCCCAGCGCCAGAAGTTCGGCGTGGGTGCCCTGCTCCACCAGGCGGCCGCGGTCGAGCACCAGCACCATGTCTGCCGCCTGCACGGTCGAGAGGCGGTGCGCGATCACAAAGCTTGTGCGCCCCTGCATCAGCGGCTCGAGTGCGGCCTGAATGTAGGCCTCGCTCTGCGAATCAAGGTGGGCGGTCGCCTCGTCCAGCACCAGAATGCGCGGGTTTTTGAGGATGACGCGCGCGATCGCCAGCCGCTGCTTCTCGCCGCCGCTCATGCGGTAGCCGCGCTCGCCCACAATTGTGGCGTAGCCGTCGGGATAGGCCATGATGCGATCGTGAATGTAGGCGGCGCGGCAGGCGGCCTCGATCTCTTCCTGCGTCGCCTCGGGGCGCGCATAGAGCAGGTTCGCCAGCACCGTGTCGTGGAAGAGGTAGGTCTCCTGCATCACCATGCCGATCTGCGCCGCCAGCGACTCGAGCGTCACCTCGCGCAGGTCGTGCCTATCCAGGCGAATGGCGCCGCCGGTGGGGTCGTAGAGGCGGGGCAGCAGGTAGGTGACGGTGGTCTTGCCTGCGCCGCTGGGGCCAACCAGCGCCACCAGCTGCCCCGGCTTAACGCGGAACGAGACATTCTGCAGCGCCCACAGCCGCCCGGCGGTTGAATTGACCGGCGCCGCTTCCTCGCCCTCGCCCGCCCCCTCTTCATCGCCGTCTTCGTCAGCTTCGGGCAGCACGGCCTTGCTCTCGGCCTCGCCATAGCCGAAGGTCACATCGTCAAAGACCACCTCGCCGCGCACCTCGTGCAGCGCCACGGCGTTGGGAAGCTCCACAACCTCGGGCTGCAGATCCAGGTACTCGAAGACGCGCTCGAAGCTGACCATCGACTGCGCGAACTCCACCTGCACGTTGGAGAGCGCCGAGATCGGCCCGTAGAGGCGAAAGAGGTAGGCGACGAAGGCGACGATCGTGCCCGCCGTCAGCGTGTCGCGCAGCACCATCCAGCCGCCGGCCCAGTAGACCACCGCCGTGCCGATTGCCCCGGTAAGCCCCATGCCCATAAAGAACCACTGACCCACCTGCGCCCGCCGCCGCCCGATCTCGGCCACGGCGGCGTTCGAGTGGTCGAAACGATCGCGCTCGCGCTGGGCACTGCCAAAGGTCTTCACCAGCAGCGCACCGTTGATCGTCAGCGTCTCGTTGACGATGTTGCTCATCTCGGCGTTGTGCTTCATGGCATCGCGCCGGATCTCGCGCATCACGCCGGCCACGCGCCGTGCAGGCAGGATAAAGAGCGGCACCACCGCCACCGAGAGCAGCGTCAGCCGCCACTCGATCGTCAGCATCACGGCCAGCGTGCTCAGCAGGATCACGGTGTTGGTGACGATGTTGGGGATGGTGCCGGTGATGGCGCCCTGCGCGCCCACCACGTCGCTGTTGAAGCGCGACATGATCTCGCCGGCCTTGGTGTTTGTAAAGAAGCGCAGCGACATCTGCTGTAGGTGCTCGTACATCTGGCGGCGCAGGTCGTAGATGATGCCTTCGCCCGCCCTGGCGCTGAAATAGCGCTGCACCACGGCGATCAGCCCGCTCACCACCGGAATGCCGATCATGCCCAGCGCGACGAGGTTCAGCCGCGAGCCGTTCCTGTTCGGCAGCACGTTGTCGATCAGGTCGCGATAGAGCAGCGGCGGGATCAGGTCGAGCAGCGCGATGGCGATAATCGTCACCAGTACCACCCCCACCGACCAGCGGTGCGGCCAGGCGTAACTGTAGACGCGGCGCAGCAGCGCGCGGTCCATCTTGGGCGGCGCTTTGGATTTATCGTAAGAGATCACCGTCCACCAACTTCGATCGTACATGACTTTCCCTTCTGCTATGGTGCGACGCCCGATGCCCCCGGCACGACCCCCGCCTGCTCCCTGCCCCTGTCCGCGCACGCCTTCTCCCCAACCATGCCGCGCGCCTCAAATCGGCGCGGCCCAACGCACCCATCATTGAAACACAAAAGGCAGGTGGCCACCACCCTCGAAGGAATGGTTACCACCTGCCCTTTCGTACAGTTATCTCCGCCCTACCGCCTCGAACCTCGATCGACTGCCGGCTGCTCTCTCGATTCTCGCTTCTCGCTTCTCGATCCTACTGCTTCCACTTCCGCATCGCGATCTCTGCCAGCGAGCCGCCCATGCCGCACATCGCGCCGGCAATCAGCGCAAAGGCCCAGCTGTTGTCGAAGACCGTCATCGCCAGCAGCGGCACGCTGATCATGCCGCCGATAAAGGCGTGGATGCCGCCGCGCCGCTTGACGTACCAGGCCGTCGCCGCCCCCACCAGCAGCGGCGCGATGAAGGTCGCCGCAAACTCAAAGCTCACGTCCAGCGTCTGCGCCTGCACCAGGCGGTGCACCAGGTTGACAAAGAGCAGGTTTGCGGCCAGGGCAAAGAGGATACCCGCCCACTGGATGGGGGCACGCTGCGCGCGCCGGTTGCGCACGGCGGGTGTGGCAGAGAGCGGGGCGCGCGGGCTCTTGTTGGTCATTCCGGCCCTCCTGCAACTGAACTTGGCTGCGCGGCTACGAGATTCCGCCCAGCAAGGTAAAGAGAATCTGCGCCAGGATGATCTTGCCGATCATCGAAATTGGATAGACCAGCGCATAGCCGATGTTGGGCGATTCGTCGCCGGCCTGCTCGAGCGCAAAGCCCAGCGTGGCGGGCTGCGTGCCGGCGCTGGCCAGCATGCCGATCAACATGCCATAGGGGATGCGCAGCAGCTTGTAGCCAATCAGCAGGATCAGCAGCGAGGTGGTCAGATTGACAATGATCGCCATGAGCAGGATCAGCGAACCACCGCCCTCGGCAAAGGTCGAGATGAAGGTGTAGCCCGATTTGAGGCCAACGGTGGCCAGCAGCAGGATCAGGCCAAGCTGGCGCAGCGTCAGGTTGGCGCTCCAGGGAATCGTCCACACCAGCGGCCCTGTGCGCCGCAGTGCGCCCAGAATCAGCGCCACCACCAGCGGCCCACCGGCAGAACCCAGCGCCACCGTTACGCCGCCCGGCAGCGGGATCGGCACCAGGCCGAGCAGCAGCCCCAGCACCATGCCCACGCCAAAGGTCAACAGGTCGATCTCGCTCAGGTGCTTGTACGAATCGCCAAAGAACTCGCTCACTTCCTTCATGTGGTCGCGATTGGCTACCACTCGTACGCGGTCGCCCAGCTCCAGCTTGGTCTCACCGCTGGGCAGAAAGTCGATATCGCCACGCCGAATGCGGGTGACGATGGCATCGTAGCGCTTGGGCAGCTCGAGGTCCTTCAGCCGCCGCCCCACCACCCGCGTATCCGAAACGAAGACGCGGCGGAAGTCGTAGACGGTGCGGTCGAAGTCGAGGTGTACGCTGGAGGGGCGCCCCAGCGCGGCGGCGACGGCGTCCACCTCCTCGGGCGTGCCGACGATGCCCACCAGGTCGCCGATTTGCAGATGCGTGCTGCCGTCCACCAGCTTCGTTGCGCCGGCGCGCTGCATGCGGGCAAAGACCACATCCCAGCTGTTGCGCGCCATCAACTCGCTCAGCGGTTTGCCCACCACTGCGGCTTCCTGCACCTCGACGGTGACGCTGTAGATCTCCTGCTCGATGAGGTTGAAACGCTTGAGCCGCTGCGCCTCGCGCTTGTAGTCGATGCCGAAGAGCCAGCTCATGACGGCAATCGAGAGGATCGGCCCCAGCACGCCAATCGGGTAGGAGACCGAATAGCCCACCACCGGCTCGGCCAGCAGCGCCTCCACCAGCTCGGCGGGGGCGCGCTGCCGGATCGCCTCGAGCACGGCGCCAAGCGCAGGCGTGTTTGTCATCGCGCCGGCAAAGACGCCGGTGGCAATCGTCGACTTGATGCCGAAGAGGCCGGCCAGCCAGTAGACCAGCGCCGCCGACAGGACCAGCATCAACAGGATGAAGAGCACGTCGCGAATCGCCTTGCCCCGGAACGAGGCAAAGAAGGCGGCGCCGCTGCTGAGGCCGATGGTGTAGACGAAGATGGCCAGACCGAGCGCAAAGGCAAAGTCGGGCACGCGCAAGTCGGGGCTGAAGGAGCCGATGAAGAGGCCGACAAAGAGCACGGCCGCTACGCCCAGGCTGGCGCCCTTGATGCGGATGCGGCCGATTGCGTAACCGAGCGCTGCGGTGATGAAGAGCAGGAGAAGGGGATTTGCGCTGAGCAGCTTGATCATCTGTGCGGGTGGCCTTTGGGTGGCATGCGCAGGAATTGCAGCAACCAGGCAAGCGCGCACAAAAAGGAAGGGCCGGGCTGCGCAGAGGGCGACGTTGCCAACCGGCACATTCTAGCACAGCGCCGCCGCGAGCGGGTTTTGCGCAGCAGGAGCGCTTGGCGAGGGATACGGCAAGCAACGCAGCGCCTGCGGTGGCTCGTCTCGCAAGATTGCCCTCTTGCGAGACGCTACACTCTAGCGGTCGCGGTGCAGGAGCGATTCGCTCAGCGCGAGCAGCGCCGAATCGGCGGCGCGCTCGCCCAGCGCGGCGTGCAGGGCCGAGATGCCGCGCCCGTGGTAGAACTGCACCTGCGCCTCGACGTGGCTGCGCGTGCCTGCTTCCTCGATCAGCGCCAACGCCGCGGGCACATCGTCGGGGCCAAAGTCGTCGGCGGCAAAGAGCGCCTGCAGCTGCGCGCCCACGCCGGCATGGTTCAGCGCATGCAGGATGGGCAGGCTCTTCTTGCGGCGCAGAATGTCGTTGGCTGCTGGCTTGCCGGTGATGGCCGGGTCGCCCCAGATGCCGAGCAGGTCATCCTGAATCTGGAAGGCCAGGCCGATGTTGTGGCCAAAGCGCCAGAGCGCGGCGTCCTGGTCGCCCTCGGCGCCGCCCACCAGCGCGCCAATCGCGATGCTGCCTGCCACCAGCGCCGCCGTCTTGCCCTGAATCATGCGCACGTACTCGTCCTCGCCCACCAGCGCGCGCTGCTCAAAACCGATATCCAGATGCTGCCCCTCGGTGAGCTTGACACAGGTTTGGGTGAAGATACGCAGCGCGGCGAGGGTGGTCTCCGGCGCCACGCCGCGATCGTGCAGCCGCTGCATTGCCGCAAAGGCGAGCGCAAACATGCCGTCGCCGGCGTTGATCGCCTGCGCCTCGCCCCAGATGCGCCAGACGGTGGCGCGGTGGCGGCGCATCTCGTCGCGATCCTCGATGTCGTCGTGGATCAGCGAGAAGTTGTGCAGCAGCTCGAGCGCGGCGGCGGCCGGCACGGCGCGCGCCACATCGCCGCCCACCTCGGCGCAGGCCAGCAGGCAGAGCATGGGCCGCAGCCGCTTGCCCGACGGGCTGATCTCGGGCAGCAGCGCCTCGTTCAGCCAGCCCAGGTGATAGTGCATCATGCCAAAGTGGCGGTCGACGGCGGGCTCGTTGTTGTCGAGCACCGAGCGCATTTCGGCTTCCACCTGGGGCAGCCACTCGCCCACAAAGCGAGTCAGAACAATCGAACTCATGGCATCCGGCTTCCGGGATAAGGGGTGAATGGGGTTGAAGGGTGCTGCACTGATTGTCGTGGGACAAACGGCAGTGGGAACTCAGCCAATCGGCACAAGCACGCCCGCGCGGCGCAGCTCGGCCGGCGTGCGCACGCCGCTGCAGAACATGGCAATGCGCAACTCGCTCTCGAGCAGCTCCATCTCTTCGGCCACGGCCTCGGCGCCCTGAACCGCCTTCTTGAGGAAGGGACCGGCCAGCCCCACCAGGTCGGCGCCCAAGGCCAGGCACTTGGCGATCTCCTGGCCGTTGCGCACGCCGCCGCTGGCAAAGAGCGCCACCGATTCGGCCAGCCCCATCTGGTCGCGCACGGCGCGCACGGATTGCAGGCTCTCGGCAGTGGGCAAGCCCCAGTCGGCAAAGGCGGCGGCCAGCCGGCGCAGCCGCTCGGTGGGGGCGCGGTGCATCTCCACCTGGCTCCAGCTGGTGCCGCCGGCGCCGGCCACGTCGATCGCCGCCACGCCCGCCTCGAGCAGATGGCGCGCGGCCTGGGCGCTGATGCCCCAGCCGACCTCCTTGGCCACCACGGGCACGCCCACCGTGCGGCAGACGTCGCCGATGCGCGCCAGTAGGCCGCGCCACTTCACGTCACCCTCGGGCTGCAGCAGCTCCTGCAGCGGGTTCAGGTGCAGGATCAGCGCGTCGGCCTCGATCATCTCGACGGCGCGGCGGCACTGGTCCACACTGTAGCCATAGTTGAGCTGCACCGCGCCCAGATTCGCCAGCAGCAGCACATCGGGCGCCAACTCGCGCACGCGGAAGGTGGGCGCCGTCTCCTCGCGCTCGATGCCGGCGCGCTGGCTGCCCACGCCCATCGCCAGCTTGCGCTCCTGCGCCGCCAGCGCCAGCGCGCGGTTGATCGCCTGCGCCTGCTCGGTGCCCCCCGTCATCGAGCTGACCAGGATCGGCGCGCAGAGCCGCCGCCCCAGCACGGTGACGCCTGTCTCCACCTCGTCCAGGTCGAGTTCGGGCAGCGCCTGGTGCACAAAGCGAAAGCGCTCCAGCCCCGTGGTGGTGGTGGGGAAGCTGACATCTTCTTCGAGGTTGATGCGGATGTGATCCGCTTTGCGCTGGTTGATCGTCACCGGTCTGCTCGGATTCAGGGAGCGCGGCGCGGGCGGCGCCCTGGGAAGGAAGTGGTCTGCGCCCCATTCTACCAGAGGCGGCGGGCGAGGCGGTAGGGTTGGTTGCGTTTTGCGCTGGTAGGAGAGCAACGGGGCGCGTCGGCAGCGGAACGTAGACGGCGGCGCGCGTAGACGCACGAAAAATGGCACTTGCGCACGCCCCTGGAGTTGTGTACAATGGCTTCACAACCGCGTATCGCCCCGCACCCGCCTTCTTTGGCCGCTCCAAAGCGCAAGCAAAGAGACCGGTGGCAGTGGACGAACGTCACTGAGCTTACGTCGCAGAAGATCACGTCATCGTTCGCCGCCCCACGTCTTGGCGCGCCCCGCGCGAAAGGAGCATTGTATGTCGTCTCCTGAGATCGGCACTCCGGCCGACCCTGCTGCACAGCCCTCTGCCCCGCCACCGACTGCCACCCGCAGCCGCTTCCGCAAGAGCAAGAGCGCTCCTGCGCCCGAGAGCGCGCCGGCTCAGGCGCTGCCGGAGCAGCCCGTCAGCGCACCCGTCTACGAGGCGCCGGCCCCTATTCAGCCGATGCCCGAGACCTTCTACAGCCAGGAGAGCATTCAGCAGCCTGCGCTGGCCAGCCGCACCGCCTACCTGCACAACGCGCCCCCCAACTACCCGGCCGCCGCACCCTATCAGCCCTCCCCGGCCCACCAGGCAGCCCCTGCCTATGTGAGCCAGTCGGCGACGCAGGCGTGGCCGGCGATCGAGAACACGCTGCCCCGCACCGAAGCTCCCGGGCTCAGCCCTGAAGACGCCGCTGCGATCGCCGCTGCCATCACCGCAGCCAACGCGAAGCAGCGCCGCTTCCGCATGAAGATGCCCAAGATGCCAAAGGTCGACATGAAGCGCGTGAAGCAGTCCATTCCGCAGGTCAACACCAGGAAGATCGCCTGGAAGCGCATCGGCGTCGCTTCTGCTGCGCTGCTGGCGCTCATGCTCACGATCCCGACGATCTACGTCGTTGCCGATCGCGCCCCGCGCGAAGCAGTCGTCGAAGCGCCCGCCGTGGTCGAAGCAGCCCCCGCTGTGGTCGAAGCAGCCCCCGCCGTGGTTGAGGCAGCGCCGGCCGTTGTGGTTGACCCCGCCGCCGCCGTCGCGGCCCCCGAGAAGAGCGCGCTGCGCACCCTGCGCGACAAGGTTTGGAACCTGGCCACGCTGGGCCGCGGCGGTGTGAAGGCCGACCAGCAGGCGATGGAAGTGGTCGCGCTGAGCATCAACCCGCCCGTGCCCGGTTCGGTGGAGGCCAGCGCTCTGCAGGCCGCCTATGCTGCCTCGATTGCCGCCGCCGAAGCCCGCCTGGCCGCAGGCGAAATCGTGGTGGCCGACCTGGCCCCCGGCACCGTAATCCGCACCGTCACGCTCAAGCCCTTTGTGGCCGGCGAGCCGGTGGTTGCTGCCCAGCCCGCACTGATTGTGGCCGGCCAGACCGAGCAGGTTGCCATGTCGGCGCCCGCAGTCACCAACGTCGAGGCCGTGCCCCTGGTCGCTCCCTGCCGTGTGATGCACACCGTGCGCCGTGGCGAAGGCCTCTTCACGATTGCCGACGCCTATGGCGTTGAGCGCCGCCAGGTCTATCGCGCCAACACCTGGGTGCGCAACCGCGCCAACATGTACCTCTATGTGGGCGACCAGGTCTGCATCCCGTAGTTGATGCCAGCGACGCAGCGCCGGGTTGATGGTGCCCGGCGCTGTGTCCTTTCCCTGTGCGACCCACCGGTCGTGGCGCCTTCGCTCGGGGCGCGCCGGCGCTGAACTGTCTACCGGTGTTCACGTGCGAATGTCGCTTGTATGGGCGACGGAGCGCAACCGCCAGTCGCCTTCCAAGTGTACAGGTCGCAGGGCAGCGTGTTGCCGACACGCTGCCCTTCTCTTTGCCCTGCCCTCGCCTGGCCAGGGCCTGCTTGCCGGGCAGTCCGGCGCGTGGGGAGGAGAGCGCAATTCGCGCTTGCGCAGGGCCACACGCTACAATCGCGGGCATGAACGCCCCCGCCGTCGCACCCCACGGCCCAGCGCAGCGCCAGGCTCCCAGCGCAGGCTCGCCGCCAGCCATGCCGCTGCGCATCGGCGTGCTCACCCACAACTACCCGCGCTTCGCCGGCGACTTCAGCGGCACCTTCGTCGAGGCGCTCTGCCGGGAGCTTGCACGACGCGGCCGGCAGCTCACCGTTTGGACCCCTCACGACGCCGACTGGCAGCGCCGCCCCGATGAAGGGGTGGGCGCCGGCAGCATCCACCTGCGCCCCTACCGCTACGCCTGGCCCGCCCGCCTGCAGCAGCTGGGCTACATGCGCTCGATGCAGGCCGACCTGGCGCTGCGCCTCAACTCCTACCTGCTCAGCCCGCTGCTCTTTGCCGCCGGGATTGCTGCCGTGCTGATCGGCGCGCTGCGCACCCGGCCCCAGATTCTGCACGCCCACTGGCTGCTGCCCAACGGCTTTATCGGCGCCGTTGTCAGCCGACTGCTGGGCATTCCGCTCGTCGTCTCGGTGCCCGGCTCCGATGCGCAGGTGGCGGCGAGCAACCCACTCTTCCGCGCCATGGCGCGCTTCGCCTTTGCCCAGGCCAGCCTGCTCACCGCCAACAGCGCCGAGCTGCGCGACGCCGTCGTGGCCCTGGGCGCCGACCCCGCCCGCTTTGACCTGATACTGTACGGCGTGGACGCAGACGAGCTGCGCCCCGACCCCACCGGTGTGGCCGAACTGCGCAGCCAGTGGCGCGCCCATCTTGCGCTGCCGGGCGACGCAGAGCCGCTCTATGTGCTCTGCGTGGGGCGGCTGGTGCCGAAGAAGGGCTTCGACGTGCTGATCCGGGCGCTGGCCGAGCCAGCCCTGCGCCGCCGCCCGGTGGTCGCCGTGATCATCGGCACGGGCGACGAGGAGAGCGCCTGGCGCGCCCTTGCCGCCGAGCTGGGCGTGGCCGGGCGCGTGATCTGGGCCGGGCGCGTGGCCAAGACCGAGATCGGCCGCTGGTACAACGCCGCCGACCTGCTGGCCATGCCCTCGGTCAGCCGCCCGGCCGACGGGCTGAACGTCTGCGTGCTGGACGCCATGAGCTGCGCGCGGCCGGTGGTAGCCTCGAATGTGGCCGGCAACCCGCTGGCGGTGGAGAGCGGCGTCACCGGCTTCATCGTCCCCGAGCAGCAGCCAGCGCCGCTGGCCGAAGCAATTGCTACGCTGGCCGAACAGCCCGCGCTGCGCGCCGCGTTTGGCGCCGCCGCCCGCCGCCGCGTGGAAGAGCAGCTGAGCTGGCCTCCCCTGGCCCAGCGCTACCTGGAACACTTTGCCCGCCTTGCCCGGCGTTGAACGGCGCCCACTTCCTGACTCCATCGACATGACCGCCCACGCGCCCATCCCTTTCAACGACCTGCGCGCCGCCTTCGCCGGCCGGCGCGACGAACTGCTGGCCGCCGCCGCGCGCGTGCTGGAGAGCGGTTGGTACATTCTGGGCGCAGAGGTTGCCGCCTTCGAGGCCGAGTTTGCGGCCTGGTGCGGCCCAGTAGGCGGCAGCGTGGGCTGCGTGGGCGTCAACTCGGGCACCGATGCGCTGCTGCTCGCCCTGCGCGCGCTGCAGATCGGCCCGGGCGACGAGGTGATTACCGTCTCCCACACCGCCGTCGCCACCGTGAGCGCGATCGTGCTTGCCGGCGCCACGCCCGTGCTGGTCGACATCGACCCCGCCAGCTACACCATGGACCCGGCAGCGGCCGCCGCGGCGATCACGCCACATACGCGCGCCATCATCGCCGTGCACCTCTACGGGCGGCCGGCGGTGCTGCAGCCCCTGCTCGAGCTTGCCGCGACCCACAAGCTGCGCCTGATCGAGGATTGCGCCCAGGCCCACGGCGCGACGATCGACGGCCGGCCGGTGGGCACGATCGGCGACGTTGGCTGCTTCTCCTTCTATCCCACCAAGAACCTGGGTGCGCTGGGCGACGGCGGCGCGGTAATCAGCACCGACGCCGAGCTGCTGCAGCGCGTGCGCCTGCTGCGCGAGTATGGCTGGACGCCGGCGGCGCGCTACGTTTCGCAGGTGGCGGGCATGAACAGCCGGCTGGACGAGCTGCAGGCGGCCCTGCTGCGCGTCAAGCTGACCCACCTGGCGGCAGACAACGAGGCGCGGCGCGCGCTGGCTGCCCTCTACCGCGCACGCCTGCCGACCGAGCTGGTCGCCCCGCAGGAGGCGCCGGGCACGCGCCACGTCTACCACCTCTTCGTGGTGCGCGCAGCTGCGCCCGCGCAGCGCGAACAGCTGCGCGCCGGCCTTGCAGAGCAGGAGATCGGCACGGCGGTCCACTATCCCGTGCCCATTCACCTGCAGCCGGGCTACGCACCCCTTGTGCGCGTGGCCGGCAGCCTGCGCCACACCGAAGCTGCGGCGCAGACGATCCTCTCGCTGCCGCTCTACCCCACGCTGGCGCCGGCGCAGGTCGAACGCGTCGCCGCGGCCCTTGCCGCCCTGCTGCGCGCACCGTGAGCGCGACGCCCGCGGTGCAGCCCAAACCGCGTTCTGCCCGGCGCACGCTGAACGCCGCTGCGCGCGACCCCTGGCAGCTCGCGCTCTGGGCTGCCATCGCACTCTGGAGCGCAACCTTCACCACGCTCGCCTTTCGGCTGCACGCCGGCATGCGCACCCACCGCGCCGACCTGGGCCAAGTGGCGCAGGCCGTCTGGAACAGCAGCCGCGGCCGCTTTGTCGAGCAGACCGACAACGGCTTCCTCGCCACCCGCCTTACCGACCACGTTGAGCCGATCCTCGCCCTCATCAGCCCCGTGCTCTGGGTGTGGGAGGATGTGCGCGCCCTGCTACTGCTGCAGGTGCTGGCGGTGGCCGTGGGCGCCTGGTTCGTCTACGAGCTGGCGCTGCTGCGCATGGGGAGGGTGCTGACGCCGGGCGAATGGGGGCAGATCTGGCGCCGTGAGCCGCTGCTGAGCCAGGCGCGCCCGCTGGCCTTTGCGCTCGCGCTGGCGTGGCTGCTGGCGCCGCAGCTGCAGTCGGCGGTGCTGACGGAGTTCCACGCCGCGCCGCTGGCCGCGCCGCTGATCCTGTGGGCGCTCTGGGCGGTGGAGCAGCGGCGCTGGAGGCACTTTGCCGCCGCCGCGCTGCTTGTGGCCGGCGTCAAGGAGGAGATGGCGCTGCTGGCGGCGCTGCTGGGCCTGTGGGCAATCTGGCGCGCCTGGGGCGAGCTGCGCGCCGACCAGCGCCGCGCCGCCCTTCCCGCCGCGCCCCCTGCAGCCGGCGCGCTGGAGCCCGGCGCGCTGGAGCCCGGCGCGCGGTGCTATGCGCGTGCGGCGCGGCCGGGGATGGTGTGGGGCGCGGCGATCTTTGCGGCGGCGCTGGGCTGGTTTGCGCTGGCCACCTTTGTGATTGTGCCCCGCTTCGCCGCCCCGCTCTACGGCGTGGCCGAGAGCGGCTACTTTGCCCGCTACGGCGCGCTGGGCGATTCGCCGCTCGACATGCTGCGCAGCATCGTCACCCAGCCCGCGCTCGTCTGGCAGATTCTGCGCGAGCCGGCGCGTCTGCACTATCTGTGGCGTCTGATCGCCCCCTTCGCCCTGCTGCCGCTGCTTGGCCCGGAACTGATTCTGCTCGCGCTGCCGGTGCTGCTGGCCAACGTGCTCAGCGCCTACCCCGCCCAGTTCTACGACGAGTTCCACTACAGCGCGCCGCTCATCCCCTACATGGCGGCGGCGGCAGCCTTTGGCCTCGGCCGCATCTGGGGTGTGATCTGGCGGCGCACGCAGGGGAGCTCGCCCGCATTCCAGCATCTGCCCGCCGCCGGAGCGGGCAGGATGGCGGCGGCCGCCGCAGCGCGCAACCCGGCCACGGTGCTGCGCCCGCTGCTGGTGGCCAGCCTGGCGCTCTGGATGGTGGGCTGGGCCGTGGGCGCCACAATCAGCTTTGGCCGCGGCCCTGGTGGCGGCCGCTACGACCCCACGCCGATCAGCGCGCACCATCGCCTGCTGCCCGCCCTGTTGGCCCAAGTGCCTGGCGACGCCGCCGTCACCGCCACCGCCGCCGTCCACCCCCACCTGGCCATGCGCCGCTTCATCTACCAGTTCCCGCTGGGGCTCGAAACCACGCCGCCGGCCGAAGCCGCCACCTGGGCGCTGCTCGATGTGACCACCAACACCGACATGGCGCCGGGTGACCTGCAGACGCGCGTCGAGCAGATGCTGGCGGAGGGCTGGTTTGTGGTGGACGCGCGCGACGGCTTCCTGCTCCTGCGCCGCGGAGAAGGGCCGACCACCATCCCCGCCGCCTTCTACAGCTTCACCGAGCCGGCCGCAGACGAGCCCCTGCCCAACCTGGGCGCCGAGGATTGGCCGCGCTGGCGGCAGACGCGCCTCACCTCGACCTGGCCTGCCGGCAGCGGCGCGCCCCAGCTGCAGGTGGTGGCGCCCATGGGCGAGGTGCTCTACACGCTGGACACGGCCACGCCGCCCGCGCTGCTCTGGCGCGCACAGGGCGTCGCCGCCGGCACGCTGCCCGCCGAAGCGGCCCTGCGCGCCGTGACCCCCGCGCTGACGCTGCCGCGCACCGTGCTCGTCCACCAGGGCGACGCAGCAGCCGGCACGCTCTTCCGCCGCAGCGGCGAAAGGTCACTCCACTCGCTGCCCGCCTCTGTGCTCGAGGCGGACGACTACGCGCAGAGCATCGACAGCCTCACCGGCTCCCGGCTCATTTCGGCGCAGGCAGGCGCGGACGAACTGGCAGTGACGCTCTGGCTCGAAGATCGCCCCACCTGGCCAGGCGATACGCTGGATCTGTGGCTACAGTGGCGCGGAGGCTGGCCGGCCGAGGACCCACCCCGCATCGAACTGCGCCACAACGGCGCGCCCGTCGCCACGAGCGATGCGCCGCCCAGCCTCTTTGGCCGCGACCAACGCGGGGCGCTCGCTGCCAACGGCTTCGCCAACGACTGGCGCACCTTCACCCTGCCCGCCGACGTTAAGGCGAGCGGCGACTGGTCGCTCCATCTGCTCGCCCCGGACGGCGCCGAGCTGGCCGTGCTCCCCCTGCGCGTGCGCCGCGCCCTGCCCGACCAAGCTTGCGCGCTCAACCCCGCCGCATGCGCCGCGCAGCCCGCCCCCCGCCGCTAAACCAAACGTTTACACGCGGCAAATCTTCTGTTTACATCTGCGCTCGAAACTGGGGGCAGAGTGGTTTGCTGCACAGGTCTAGGCGCCGCGCATGCGAAGGTTGCGCAGCGTTCCGGCTCAAATCGGCGCGAACCACTGCTCAGGAGCGCGAGCGCCCCGGCATGCGAAGGTTGCCGCCGCCCCCGCTTCAACGTCGAACACGGCCCCGCCAGGGTACCCACTGGTGGGGCCGCTCGCGCCCTAACTGCCAACATCCGACGCAAGGGCGCAAAAGTCGCAAGGAACTGGACTTACCAGGGTTTATCCTGGGCATCGCGCATTCCACGCCCCCGCCGGCCTTTGCCCCGCTGTTTCCGTTTTTTCTGTGTACTTTTTTCTTTGCTCTTTTTTCCGTGTACCTTTCGCCTTTCCGCGCGGCAGACGTTGCGGTTGTGGAACCCTGCAGCCCTGCCAAACGATTGGTGCTTGCAGATGGAACGTGCGCGCCTGCGTTGGGCGCGCCTTCGGCCGCGAGCCACGGGAGCATCTTGGACGCCGAGACGCTGCAGGTCTTCGACTGGCGCCGCATCTTTCTGGGCGACATTCCACTTATCTTCCTCTTCGAGCTCATCTTCCGCACGATCTGGATGTACCTGTGGGCGCTCTTCGTCTCGCGCCTGATGGGCAAACGCAGCGTGGGCGACATGACCTCGTTCGATTACCTCATTGTCGTCGCCATCGGTTCGGCCACGGGCGACCCCATGATGATGTTCGACATCCCGTTGCTGCATGGCATGGTGGTGCTCAGCGTGATCATGGTGCTCGAGCGCACCATCGCCCGCCTTTCGTGGCGCTGGGGCAGGATCGAGCGCGTGGTGGAGAGCACGCCCACGCCGCTGGTGCGCGACGGCGAAATTTTGCACGATCGGCTCAGCGCCGAACGCATGACGACCGGCGAGCTGATGTCGCTGCTGCGCCAGAGCGGCGTGCGCGACCTTGGCGACATCGAGCGCGCCTGGCTCGAGCCGACGGGCAAACTCTCGGTCTTCCTGCGCCCCGAAGACGAGCGTACAAGTAAGCACACCACCTGGCCGCCGCGCAAGATCGAGGAGGACCCGCTGTAGGGCCTGCCGGCAGATGGGCTAGAATAGGGGGACGACACTCCCACCCCGCGGCGCTCACAGAACCGGCGCGCCGCCCAGCGCGAACGAGTCTGCCATGGCCCTGATTACCTGCAACTTCTTCTCCCACGCGCTCGAAATCCACACAGCAGTTCATGTCATCCTGCCGCAGCCCGGCCCCACGTTGAAGGCGCGCAAGCGCTACCCGGTGCTCTGGCTGCTACACGGCCTCTCCGACGACCACACGATCTGGCAGCGGCGCACCGCCATCGAACGCTACGTCGAGAACCTGCCGCTGGCGGTCGTCATGCCTGCCGTCAACCGCAGCTTCTACCACGACATGGTGGCGGGCGCCGCCTACTGGAGCTACATCAGCGACGAGTTGCCGCGCCTGCTGCAGCAGTGGTTTCCGCTCTCGCAGAAGCGCGACGAGACCTTTGTCGCCGGCCTTTCCATGGGCGGCTACGGCGCGCTCAAGCTGGCGCTGCGCCAGCCCGAGCGCTTTGCCGCCGTCGCTTCCCTCTCGGGCGCCGTGGCGCACGGCCATCTGCCGCCCAACCCGTCGCCCATGGACGCCGAGTTCCGCCGCATGCTGGGCGAGACGATGGCCGCACCCGGCAGCGACCTCGACCTCTTCGCCCTTGCCGAACGTATCACCCGTGCCGGCGCGCCCCTGCCCAAGACCTGGCTCTACTGCGGCAGCGAAGATTTCCTCTATCAGGAGAATCTGGCTTTCCACGCCCACCTGCAGGCGCTGGCGTGGCCCCACACCTGGATCGACGAGCCCGGCGGCGACCACCAGTGGCGCTACTGGGATGAGCAGATCGAGCAAGTGGTGGCGTGGCTGGGGCTCGCCTGACGGCGAGCGATCGAGAAGCGAGAAGCGAGAAGCGAGAAGCGAGAAGCGAGAAGACAGCCCGCGCCCCTTACCTGCGCTTTGCACCCGGAATAGACAGCGCCCCGACCGCACTGGTCGGGGCGCTGTTTGCTTCACAAAGCAGAGGGTTCGCTCGGGCGCGGGCTGTCTTCTCGCTTCTCGCTTCTCGATCGCTCGCCGTCAGGCGAGCCGTCTCGGCTTCATCGGCAGCAGGCGCAGGCCGTTGAGCACGACGATCAGCGTGCTGCCCTCGTGGCCGACGACGCCCATAGGCAGCGGCAGCTGGAATCCCTGCACAAAGAGCGGCACCACCAGCGTCAGCACCACCAGCGTGGCGATCACGCCCACCGAGAAGGCCACATTCTGGCGCACGATGCGCGCCGCCCGCCGCCCCAGGTTCACGGTAAAGGGAAGCTTCGACAGGTCGCTCGACATCAGCACCACGTCTGCGGTCTCGAGGGCGACATCGGTGCCGCCGGCGCCCATCGCCACCCCCACCGACGCCGTAGCCAGTGCCGGTGCGTCGTTCACGCCGTCGCCCACCATTGCCGTCTGGCCGGCAGCGCCCAGCGTGTGCATGATCTCCACCTTCTGCTCGGGCAGCAGCTCGCTGTGCACCTCGCTGATCCCCGCCTGGGCGGCGATGGCGTTGGCCACCGTGTGGTTGTCGCCCGTGAGCATGACCACGCGCTTGATGCCCGCTGCGCGCAGTGCCGCCACCGAGGCGGCGGCTTCGGGACGCACGGCGTCGGCCACCGCCACCACGCCCACCACTTCCCAGTCGCGCACCGCGCCGGGACCTGCACCGGGCAGGCCGGCGCCCAGCGTGTCGGCGCCCGAGCTGCGGCGCACAATCAACATCGCGGTCTTGCCCTGCGCCTCCATCTTGTTGCCGAACATCGAGATCGCGGGCGAAACCACCATCGCCTCGCTGCGGAAGAGCTTGTCGTTGCCGATGAAGATCGTCTCGATGATCGGCTCGCCTCCGGCGGGGTCAGTGTGCTCAAAGCGCGCCTCGATGCCGTGGCCGGCGATTGCCTCGAAGGCCACCGGCGTCTGCAGCGGCAGATTGCGCGCCCGCGCCGCTTCGAGAATGGCGCGGCCGATGTGGTGCTCGCTGCCCAGCTCGGCGCTGGCGGCCAGCCGCAGCACGTCGTCGTCGCTGTAGGTGTTGAAGGAGCGCACGTCGGTCACCACCGGCTTGCCAACCGTCAGCGTCCCGGTCTTGTCGAAGGCCACCGTATCAACCTGGGCGATCTTCTCCAGGTAGGCGCCGCCCTTGAAGAGCACACCGCTGCGGGCGGCGGCGGCAATCGCGCTCAGTACGCTGGCCGGCGTGCTGATTACCAGCGCGCAAGGGCTGGCCACCACCAACAGCGTCATCGCCCGATAGATCGAAGCCGACATCGCCTCGCTCACCAGCAGCCAGCCCACGGCAAAGGTGAGCAGCGTGGCGGCGATCACGCCCAGGGTGTAGGGCTGGCTGAAGCGGTCGATGAAGCGTTGCGTGGGTGTGGCGTCCTGCTGCGCCTCCTCCACCAGCTTGATGATGCGGCTCAGGGTTGAATCGGCGGCGAGCTTGGTCACCTCCACCGTCAGCGCGCCGGCGCCGTTGATGGTGCCGGCGAAGACCGTGTCGCCCTCGCCCTTTTCCACGGGGATGCTCTCGCCGGTGATTGGGCTCTGGTCGATGCTGCTGCGGCCGCGCACCACGGCGCCATCCATGGGCAGCCGTTCGCCCGGGCGCACCAGCACCAGGTCACCCGGCGCCAGCTCTTCCACGGCCATCTCTAGCTCGCTCTCGGCGCCGTCCACGCTGCGCAGGACGCGCGCCGTGGCCGGGCGCAGGTTGCCGAGCGCGGCGATGGCGTGGCGCGTGCGGTCCATGGCAAAGCTCTCGAGCGCGCCGGAGAGGGTGAAGAGGAAGAGCAGCAGCGCGCCCTCCTCCCACTCGCCGATGGCGGCGGCGCCAAAGGCCGCGGCCGTCATCAGGAAGTCGATGTCGAAGGTGCCCGAGCGCAGACCGTGCAGCGTCTCGCGCACGCCCACATAGCCGCCGGCGGCGAACGAGATCACCGCCGCCGTCACCACCGCCCAGGGTGGCAGCAGGCCGAAGACGGCGCCACCCAGCCAGCCCACCAGCAGCGCCACCAGCGCGATGATGGCGAGCGCCAGTTCGTAGTTGGTGCGCCAGAAGGTGACCCAGCCCGGCTGCGTGCGGTTGCCGGCCGCCACAGGGGTTGGCGCCGGGCCCTGCGCCAGTGTGGCCGATGTGCTGCTCATTCCTGCACATCCTTTGCGGTGGGGTCGCTCTGAGCTTCGTTCGCAAGCGCAGGCTGTGCGCCGCCTTCGAGCGCCTGGCACGCGGTGCAGAGGCCAAGCACCTCGGCACGTGCCACCAGCGCCTGGAAACCGTGCGCGTTGGCCACGCGCGCGCCTACGTCGGCAAACTCGCCGCTGGCGTCCACGTCGTCGATGCGGTGGCAGCGCAGGCAGATCAGGTTGACGTGCGGCTGCGGGTTGGTGTCATAGTGGGTGTGGTCGGCGCCGAAGCTGAGCTCGACAATGGCGCCCAGCTTCTGCAGCGTGTTCAGCGTGTTGTAGACGGTGGCGCGGCTCAGCTCGGGGCGCACGCGCGCCAGCTCTTCATACACCTGGTAGGGCGTGGGGTGCGAATCCGTCTCGGCCAGCCAGGCGCAGATCGCCTCGCGCGGCCCCGTCAAACGCAACCCGGCGCGCTTGAGTGCTTGGCGGTAGAGCTCCAGTTTCTCTTCCTGCATCATTCGCCTCTTTGCATTCATTTTTGGAATCATTCCAGCTTACAATGCACAGTGTACGCCTATCGGTTCCATCTGTCAATTCCACTTTAGACTGAATATAAATAGCGTCGATGCACTGCAAGGGCGGCTGCGCCCCGATAGCGTCCCCTGCAGCGCACCCTCTTTGACACACGCGTCCTAATTTGTTAAGATGCGCACCCGTCTTCCCGGGAGTTCTCCCGGCCGCTGCGTAAGCGCGTCTTCACCATCATTCGCAACTCTGTTCCGTTCGGGCGCAGGCCGGCGCAGGTCCAGCCGGAGCGCGCCACAGCTGGTCCCCACTGGGGGAGCGGCCCTTTGCATTTGACAGTGACCGTTGTCTTTGCGGGTGACCGTTGTCTTTGCTTGGTGACCGTACCGCGCAGGCAGGAACCGCTGCACGCTGGTGGGAGTGGTGGCGCATGAAACGCACGCTGTGGATGACTGTGACACTGGTGGTGGTGGTGGGCTGGCTGCTGCTGGCCTACATGCCGGGCCTTGCCGCCCACATGCCGATGCTGGCCTGGCCGGCGTGGAGCCTGCCGCTGCTTGGCGGGCTGGTCGCGCTGGCGGCCGTGGCGGCGCTGGCGATCCAGGCCTGGATTGTCTACGCCACCGACCAGGCGCTGGCGGCGCGGCCGGCGGCCCTGTGCGAATTCAACCTGCGCCGCAGCGCCGAGGCCTTCTGGACGCTGCTGCCGCTGCTGATGACGGTGGCGCTGGTGGCCGCAGTCTGGCTGGCCTAGGGTCGCGCACTGGCCGGCAATTGCGTTGCCGCTGCGACCTTGAACGAGGGCGGCGGGCCGGCGCAACAGAACCTGCACAAGCGCAGAACAACAGCCCCCCGGCTGAAGCTGCAATAGGCGTCACAACGGCTTGCCGCGCGTGACGCCCTCGTTTTTCTGTGTATAATCGTCGCTTGTCCGCCGCGCGAGGGCAGTTGTCCACGGGCGCACGGGCAGCGGAGCAGCAGGCGCCGGGTGCAGCTGGCCCACGCCGCCGACGTAATCCTTTCGCATCTTCCTGGGCAGGAGCAAGAGACGTATATGCGAAGGTCTTCGGGCGATACTCGCCACTTTGTGATTGCAGGCGTGCTGGTGGTGGTTGTGGCCGTCCTGCTCTACCTGCTTCTGCGCAGCGCATTGCCGCTGCCGGCGCAGGCAAGCACGCAGGCCGAAACCATCGACTGGCTCTTCCAGGCGCACATGCTGCTTCTGTCGGTGCTCTTCGCGCTGGTGGTCGTCTTCATGTTCTACTCGCTGATCGTCTTCCGGCGACGCAAGGGGGACGACAGCGACGGCGACCACTTCGAAGGCAACACAACGCTTGAGATCGGCTGGACGGTGATCCCCCTGTTGGTGGTGATCATCTTCGGCTATCTGGGCGTGCAGGCGCTGCGCACGATCACCGCCCCGCAAGAGGACGAGCTGATTGTCAACGTCGAGGGCTTCCAATGGGCCTTCGCCTTCTCGTACCCCGAGACGGGCGTGCAGAGCAGCGAGTTGGTGCTGCCCGTGGGCGAGCCGGCGCTGATGCAGATGACTTCGCGCGACGTGGTGCACGCCTTCTGGGTGCCCGAGTTCCGCGTCAAGAAGGACCTGGTGCCCGGCCAGGTGACCGAACTGCGCTTTACCCCTACCATAGAGGGCGAGTACAACCTGACATGCGCCGAAATCTGCGGGCTCACCCACTACAACATGGTGGCGCAAGTGCGTGTGGTCTCGCAGGACGAATTTGCCCTGTGGATGGACCAGCAGATCGTGGAACAGGGTCTTGAACTGGCTGCCCGGCCCCCGGCGACGAACTGAGGACGATGATGATTCAATCTTCAACTGGTGAGATGCGCACGGGCGCGGCTGCCGAGCAGCAGCAGATGAACCTGATGTCGATTGGCCTGGTGCGCGGGCTGGTGGGGCAGTTTGCCGGCACGCTGCTGGGCTTTGTGCTTGTGATGGTGCTGCGGGCGTTGATGGGGCGCGACCCCGTTTGGTCGCCCGAACCGGCCTGGGTTGTGGGCGCACTCCTGGGCGGGATCGGCTTCCTGATCGGCGTCGGCTCGATGGACGACTGGTTCAGCTGGTGGCGCGGCATCCCCACGCCCTTTGTGCACGGGCCACGCCACAAGGGCCGGCCGGCGTGGGCGCGCTACTTTGACGTTGACTACAACCACAAGGTGATCGGCATCCAGTACGGCGTCACCGGCTTTGTGATGCTGATGCTGGGTGGCGCCTTTGCCGTCATCTTCCGCACCGAACTGGTGCGCTCGGGGCTGCAGTTCCTCGAGCCGAACACCTACAACACAGTGATGGGCATGCATGGCTGGGCGGCGCTCTTCGGCATCTTCCTGGGCATTGGCGGCATGGCCAACTATCTGGTGCCGCTGATGATCGGCGCCGAGGACATGGCTTTCCCCCGCCTGAACGCCTTCGCCTTCTGGATCAACGTGCCAGGCATTGTGCTGCTGCTGATCAGCATCTACTACACATGGGATTCGGGCTGGACTGTCTACCCGCCGCTGAGCCTGCGTGGCTCGCCGGGCTTCCAGCTCGTCTTCTATGCCGTCTTCTTCCTCGGCTTCTCGTCGATTCTGGGTTCGCTGAACCTGATCGCTACCATCCTGCGCATGCGCCCCAAGGGCATGAGCCTCTTCCGCATGCCAATCTTCTGCTGGGCGGTGCTGGCCACCAGCTTCATCCAGCTTACGGCCACGCAGCTGATTGCGCTCTCGTTCCTGATGCTCTCGGTGGGCCGCGCGGCGACGCTGGCCATGCCCTTCTACGTGCCGATTCTGGATGCGGCAGGGCAGAACACGCTGGGTGGGTCGCCCACGCTCTTCCAGCACACCTTCTGGTTCTACTCGCACCCGGCGGTCTACGTTTGGGTGCTGCCCGGCCTGGGCGTCATCAGCGAGCTGCTGCCGGTCTTCGCCCGCAAGCCGCTCTTCGGCTACCGCTGGATTGCGCTCTCGAGCCTGGCGATTGCGCTGGTGGGCTTCCTCGTCTGGGGCCACCACATGTTCACCTCGGGCTTCTCGGACAACCTGCGCGTCTGGTTCATGCTCTCGACGCTGCTGGTGGCCGTGCCCACGGGCGTCAAGTTCTTCTCGTGGCTGGGCACGCTGTGGGGAGGCAAGCTCGTCTTCCCCACGCCCATGCTCTTTGTGCTGGGCGCGATTTCGGTCTTCCTGCTCGGCGGCCTCACCGGGCCGGTGCTCGCCACCGTTGCCACCGACCTGCACCTGCACGACAGCTACTTCATTGTGGGCCACTTCCACGCCACAATCTTCGGCGGCTTTGTCTTCCCCTTTGTGGCCGCGGTCTACTTCTGGTACCCCAAGATCACCGGCCGCATGTACAACGAGGCGCTGGGCAAGCTGCACTTCTGGATCTTCCTGCCGGCCTTCTGGATGATGTCGGTGGGCCAGATGTCGGCCGGCGTGGCGGGCATGCGCCGCCGCATTGCCGACTACGACCCGCTGCTGGGCGGCATCACCGGCAATGGGCTGGGTTTTGTTGAAAACGCCCACATCGTGATCACCATCGCGGCCTTCCTGATTGCGTTCGGCTTCCTGCTGATGATCTACAACCTCTTCCACAGTGCCGAGGTAGGGCGTGTGGCCGGCGCCAACCCGTGGCGCTCGCGCTCGCCCGAATGGCAGATTCCGTCGCCGGTGCCCGAGCAGAGCTTTGCCGCCCCGCTGCGTGTGGTGGGTGAGCCCTACGATTACGGCCTGGCTAGCTCGCCCCGCTATGTGACGACGGCAGGCGCGGGCGACGACTAGCACCCGGTCTCTGGTGACGCGGGCGGCTCAAGCGAGCGCCGCCTGCGCGACGGCAGCGCAGCAGCAACCGCCGGCTACCGGCATTGACGGCCCACGAGTGAAGGAAGACATGGCCAGCAAATCAAGGCAGCAGCAGACCAACAAGAGGTCGCCGTTCGTTGTCGGCGCGATTGTCGCCGTGGTGCTTGCGGCGCTGACGGTGCTTGAGTACTTCGTGGGCATCACCTACCCCTCGGCAACGGTGCTCTTCCTGCTCGCGCTGCTCAAGGCGGTGCTCGTTCTCTACTTCTTTATGCATGTCTACCGCCTGTGGCGGCCCGACGACGAAGGGAGCCACTAGGCCATGACTGCCGCCACCTCTCCGCTGGCCCAGCCAGCGCACGATCTGCACAGCCCGGCGCATGACGCCCACGCCGCGTCGCACGACGCACACGGCGCCCACGCCCACACGCCCTCCTATGCCGAACAGCTGGCCAACAACCGGCTCGGCCTCTGGCTCTTCTTCATCTCCGAAGCCTTCCTCTTCGGCGGGCTGCTCTCGGTGCGCTTCTTCCTGTGGGGCAACACCCGCCCCCAAACCGACCAGTTCATCGGCCTGCTGGTGACGGTGGTGCTGCTGCTCAGCTCGGTTTCGATGTACACGGCCGAGACGGCTGTGCACACGGGCAAGCGCCGCCTGGCCATGAACATGATGCTGGTGACGATTGTGCTCGGCATCGTCTTCCTCTTCGGCGTCATGGTCTTCGAGTGGGGCCTCTTCCCTTCGCTCTACGAAGGGCACCTGACGCCCTGGGGCGACAAGTACGGCGCCGTTGTCTTTGCGATGACGGGCATGCACGCCCTGCACGTGATCAGCGGCGTGGTCTTCATTGCGATTGTCTGGAACCTGATGCGCAAGGGGCACTTCTCGCCCTCGCGCTACTGGGGCGTCGAATCCTGCGCCGTCTACTGGCACTACGTCGACCTGGTCTGGATCTTCTTCTACCCGGCGATCTACCTGATTGGCACGGTGGCGCACCACTAGGGCGCACCCTTCGCCCCGGCTGCGCAGCTGCGCCGCTGGTAGGGTGGCCGACGCTGCGCCGCCCGACGCCGACTCGCCTGTTTCGAACCGAACTCGAGAGCGCCGGGCGCATGGTGCGGGGAATTCTCCCCTGCCGGCGCCCGGCCCTTTTTCCTCGTTCCGCCGCGCTGCGTCGCGACGCTTGAAGCTGGAGCCATGAGCCCAATCTGGCAGGCACTGCTAGGGCCGTGGGAGTGGCGGCCCGCCGTGCTCGCCGTGCTGCTCCCGCTGCTCACGATCTATCTGGTGGGCTGGGTGCGCATTCGCCGCAAGCGCGAGGCGCGCGGCGGCAGTTCGCGCCTCGCCACCGGCTGGCGGCTGGCGGCCTACCTGTCCGGCATGGGCGCGCTCTTCCTCTTGCTCTTCTCGCCCATCGACATGCTGGGCGGCCAGCTCTTCTTCATGCACATGATCCAGCACAAGCTGTCGATCATGGTGGCGGCGCCGCTGATCTGGCTGGGCAACCCCTTCCCGATTGGCTTGTGGGGGCTGCCCATGCCGCTGCGGCGCGCCTGCGTCGCAGTGCTCAGCGACGCCTCGCCCGTGCGCCCGGCGCTCGAGGCAATCACGCAGCCCTTCGTCGTCTGGCTCACCTTCATCATCGTCTATGTAGGCTGGCACGACGGCGGCGCCTACAACCTGGCGCTGCGTCTGCCCTGGGTGCACGACATTCAGCACATCACCTTCTTTGTGACGGCGCTGCTCTTCTGGTGGCACGTGGTGGGCGCGCCGCCGCGCCTGCACAAGAGCCTCTCGCCCTGGATCGCCATCGCCATGCTGATCGGCGCTATCCCCTTCAACGCCATCACCGGCTTTGCGATTGCCAACGCCGGAGACGTCGTCTACACCTACTACGAATCGGTGCCGCGCATCTGGGGCTTCAGCGTGATGGAGGACCAGGCTGCCGGCGGCGTCATCATGTGGGTGCCCGGCAGCGAGATGCTCTTTCAGGCCGCCGGCATTATCCTGGCCGGCATGTTCATTCGCGAGCGGCGCGCCACCCGGCTGGCGGCACAGCGCGCCGGCCTGCCGGTTCCCCCAGACGCGCCCCCGACCGTCGACACACTGCCCGACGCCGCCTTCATTGCGCCGGGGCTGGAGCAGCGGGCGCAGCAGAACGAATGGCGCGCCCTGGCGGCGCAGCGCGAGCAGGCGCACCGCGCCGCGCCGAACGAACCGCAAGCCCCGGCGCTGCCCTAAGGCCACGTTCTCGCCCGGTTGCGGCCCGCCCGCTTGCGCTCAGGAGCGATTGTGACGAAGAATGCGGCGCGCGCCGGCGCGCTCTGGCACACTTGAAGCGATGATGAGACCCACGAACTTGCCCCCACCTTGCACCCGGCGCATGCTGCTGCTGCCACTGCTGCTCGCCCTGCTCCTGCTGGCGCCGGGCGCAGCGCACGCCCACGGCGGCGGCCAGCCCCAGTTGACGCGCGCTCCCGTCGCCGGCCTGCTGCTCTACGTCTGGACCAGCCCGGCCACCCCGCGCGCCGGCGAAGCGCTGCACGTGACGATCGGCCTGACGCGCGCGGGCGAGAACGGCAGCGAAACACCCGTGACCGATGCTGTGGTCACCGTGCAGGCGCTGCGCGGTGACGGCGCGCGTGTGGAAGCGGCGGCCGCGACGGGCACAAGCGTCGGCGGCGTCTACTACGAGGCCGACCTTGAACTTGACGCCGGGAGCTGGGCGCTTGACGTGTTGGTGACCCCGGCCGGCGGCGAAGCTGGCGCCACACCCTTTGCCTTGGAGGTTGCGCCGGCGCAGGGCACGCGCGGCTGGCTGATCGGCCTGGGCGCAGCTGCGATCCTGATTGGAATCGTCCTCTATGGCGTTGCCGCCGTGCGCGGCCGCCGCACCGTGCCATCAACTACCCTATGACAGCGGCTACACTATGACACAAAACGCACCCGTTGCCCCGCACGACCCATTGCCCACCGACTTTGACGGCCCGCAGCCCGGCGAGGGCGAACCCGGCCTGGGCGAAAGCCTGCGCGGCTTCTTCAGCGGCACCTGGCAAACGCTGCCAAAGCTCGTCAACCGCCAGTGGTGGTGGGTCAGCCTGTTGGTGCTGCTGGGCATGGCCGGGCTGGCAAAGCTGGGCTTTTGGCAGCTCGACAGGCTGGAGCAGCGCCGCGCCTTCAACAACCTCGTCGCCGAGCGCTACAACCAGCCCCCCTACGACTTGGCCGCCGGCGGCCTGCCCGCCGACCTGACCGAGCTGGAGTGGCGGCGCGTCGACATCAATGGCACGCTGGACTACGCGCACCAGATCGTCTGGACGAACCAGCCCGGCCCCAACGGCGAGGCTGGCGTGCGCCTGGTGACGCCGCTGGTGCTTGAAGACGGCAGCGCCGTGCTGGTGATGCGCGGCTGGGTGCCGCAGGACCAGGCCGACGAGGCCAACTGGCCTGCGCTTGAGGAGCCCGCCGGCGCACCGGTCATCGGGCTGATCCAGGAGTCGGAGACGATCGAGGGCGCGCCGCTGCCCACGGCGTTCCAACGCGACTGGTACCGCATTGATGTGCCCGCCATCGGCGCGCAGATGCCCTACCCGCTGCTGCCCGTCTTTGTGCGCCAACTGCCCGAAGCCGATCGCCTCTATGATGCCCTGCCCTCGCGCGAGGAGCCCATCGCGCTCGACGAGGGCAGCCATATGAGCTATGCGATTCAGTGGTTTACGTTTGCCTTGATGCTGGGCTTCGGCTATATTCAGTACGTCCGCTGGCAGGAAGAGCGCGGCGCGCGCCTGCGCGCCGAAGAGGCGTTGGCCGCCTCTGGCGCGACGCCCGCCGCCCCTGATTCTGCCGGTGCTGCGCCTGCTGCGCTGTCGGTTTCGCCCCCCCAGGCCGAGCCGCCGCCCACCGCGCACCCCTGAACGAGAGAGCTACATGGCGCTTCCGCTGGACCACGCGCGCCCGCTGGAACAATCGATCCCCGAACGCGCAGCCGCGGCAGCAAATGCCGCCGCAGAGCCGCTCTCGCGCAAAGACGCCCTCCGCCGCCTGGCGGTGAGCGACTACGTCGCGCTCACCAAACCGCGCATCGTGCTGCTGCTGCTGGTGACGACGCTGGTGCCCATGTTCCTGGCCGCCGGCGAACCGCCCAGCGGCTGGCTGGTGCTTTGGACGATGGTGGGCGGCTTTTTGGCCGCCGGCGGCGCCAACACCATCAACCAGTACATGGACCGCGACATCGACCATGTGATGGTGCGCACGCGCATGCGGCCGCTGCCTTCGGGCCGCATGACGCCGCTGCAAGTGCTGGCATTCGGGGTGGCGACGACGCTGCTGAGCGTGGTGGTGCTCTGGTGGGCGGCCAACCTGCTGACGGCCCTGCTCGCGCTCGCAGGCAACCTCTTCTACGTCTTTGTCTACACGCGCACGCTCAAGCGCACCAGCACGCAGAACATTGTGATCGGCGGCGCGGCCGGCGCCTTTCCACCGCTGGTTGGCTGGGCCGCCGTGGCCAACGAGATTTCGCTGCTGCCGATCCTGCTCTTTCTGATCGTCTTCTACTGGACGCCGCCCCACTTCTGGGCGCTGGCTCTGCTGCGCCAGCGCGAGTATCGCGCCGCCGGTGTGCCCATGCTGCCCGTCGTCGCCGGCGAGGCCGAAACGCACCGCCAGATTCTGCTCTACAGCGTGCTACTGGCGCTGGTGAGCCTGGCGCCGGCCTTCCTGCAGCTGCTGGGGCCGCTCTACCTGGTGATTGCGCTGGCGCTCAACGCCGTCTTTCTCAAGCAGGCGTGGGACATCTACCGCACACCCAGCAATGCGGTGGTGTGGCGGCTCTACATCTACAGCCTGCTCTACCTGGCCGTGCTCTTCCTGGCCATGGGCATCGACCATCTCTTCTACCGTGCGCCGGTCGGCCTGGCCGATTTTGCGCTCCGCTTCTAACGCGATCGAGAAGCAAGAAGCGAGAATCGAGAAGACCGGCTGCGACCAGGTTGTCTTCTCGATTCTCGCTTCTCGCTTCTCGATCATTTCCCCCTACAGGTTTCCCTGAATGAGCGTCGCTACCGCGTCTGGCCGGCCGCCGCGGCTGGCCAAAGGCATGCCCGGATTCCTGCTGATCTGGGCCGGCCAGTTTCTCTCCTACATCGGCACGGGGATGACCCGCTTCGCCATCACCGTCTGGGCCTACGAGACCACAGGCGAGGCCACCGCACTGGCGCTGGTTGGCTTCTTTGGCTTCGCGCCGCTGATTATCATGACCTTCTTCGCCGGCGCGCTGGTGGACCGCTGGAACCGCAAGCTGGTGATGGCGCTCGCCGACCTGGGCGCTGGCATCTCGACCATCGCCCTGCTGATCCTCTACCTCAACGGCAGCTTGCAGGTCTGGCACCTGATGGTGGCGGGCGCCTTCGCCGGCATCTTCGAATCCTTCCAGTTCCCCGCCTTCTCCGCCTCAATGAGTCTGATGCTCAAGAAGGAGGAGTACGCGCGCGCCAACGGGCTGCTCTCGCTGGCCGAATCGGCGAGCGGCATCATTGCCCCACTGCTGGCCGGCGTACTGCTGCCGCTGCTTGGCCTGGGCGGCGTGATGACGATCGACATCGTCACCTTTGTGTTTGCGGTGCTGGGCGTGGCACTGGTCTTTGTGCCCAAACCGCCGCGCACCACTGCGGGCAGCGAGGCGCGGGGCAATCTCCTCAGCGAGGCGATCTACGGCTTCCAGTACATCCTGCGCCGCGCCAGCCTGCTAGGCCTGCAGGCGCTCTTCTTCTTCAGCAACCTCTTTGCCAGCACAGCCTTCATCCTGCTGCCCGCCTACATTCTGGCGCGCACGGGCAACAACGAAACGCTGCTCGGCACCGTACAGGCGGCGCTGGGCGTGGGCGGCGTCGTGGGCGGCGTGCTCATGAGCACGTGGGGCGGCCCCAAACGGCGCGTGCACGGCGTGCTGCTCGGCTTTATCGGCGCCTCGCTGCTGGGGCAGGTGGTGCTGGGCGCGGGCCAGATGCTCACTCTGTGGTTGGTGGGTGGCTTCTTCAACGCCTTCTTCATCCCCTTCCTCAACGGCGGCAACCAGGCAATCTGGCAGGCCAAGGTCGCACCCGATGTGCAGGGGCGCGTCTTTGCCGCGCGCCGCATCATTGCGCAGGTTACGGCGCCGCTGGGCATGCTGGCGGGCGGTCTGCTGGCCGACAGAGTTTTTGAGCCGATGATGCGCGCGCCGTCGAGCGCCTTTGCGCAGGCGGCGGAGCGGGTGGTGGGCAGCGGCCCCGGCGCCGGCATGGGATTGATCTTTGTGATTACGGGGCTGCTGGGCGCGGCGACCGGCCTTTCGGGCTACTTCATCCCGGCCATCCACAACGCCGAGGACCTGCTGCCCGACCATGAAGCCGTGCACGGCGAGCTCTCCGGCGACACGGCCGAAGGAGTAGCCGACGAGCCGCTGACCGAGAGCGCCACCGCCTGAATCCGCAGGTTCCGGCGCGGCCGCCGCTGCGGCGCAATTGCCCGCGCCTGCCGGAATTGCGCCGCAGCGGCGCATGGGCTTATGATGTGCGCCGCGCCGCACACCGCCGCACACACCTTTGCACACGACGCAGCACCCGCCCACCGGTACGTCGTCCTGTTCCCCAAGGAGCCTTTTCGTGGAATGGATTCAACAGGTCCTCAGCTACATCCTGCACTTCGACGAACACCTTAAGATCTTCGTCGAACAGTATGCGGGCTGGACCTACCTGCTGCTCTTCATCATCATCTTCTGCGAGACCGGTCTGGTCTTCACTCCCTTCCTGCCCGGCGATTCGCTGCTCTTTGCCGCCGGCGCCATCGCCGCGCTCGGTTCGCTCAATCTCTGGGTGCTGCTGGTGCTGCTGATCACGGCCGCCATCCTGGGCGATACGGTCAACTACTGGATTGGCCACTGGTTCGGCGAAAAGCTCTTCGACGGCCGCTTCCGCATGCTCAAGCGGGAACATTTGGACCGTACGCACAAGTTCTATGCAAAGTACGGTGGCAAGACGATCATCCTTGCCCGCTTTGTGCCGATTGTGCGCACCTTTGCCCCCTTTGTGGCCGGCATGGGCGCGATGGACTACCGCCACTTCCTCACCTACAACGTGATCGGCGGCGTGTCGTGGGTGGTTCTCTTCACGGTGCTGGGTTACCTGTTTGGCAACCTGCCCTTTGTGGCCCGCAACTTCGAAATTGTGGTGGTCGCGATTGTGCTGCTCTCGGTGGTGCCCGCCGTCTATGAAGCCCTCGCCGAGCGCCGCCGCCACCGCATGGAGCAGGCCGCAGCCGCCGCACTCTCGACGCAGCAGCCCTGACGCGCCGGCCGCTGCCCCGCTTGGGGCCTTGCTCCAGAAGTTGACGATCAGGGTCAACGAGAGTACACTTTTTCGCAATTGAGGCTTGTGCCGAATCCCGCAAGGGACCGGGGGACCCAGGTGTTATGGGGTAAATCCTGCAAGGGCGCAGGACGGGAAGTGCCGCTCCCGAACCCGTCAGCTAACCTCGTAGGCAAGGTGCACCACCCTGCGTCTGTCGTGAGACCGCACTGTGATGCGGTCTCACTTTTTTGTGCAGAATTCGGAGCGCGGCCACTCGCCGCCAGAACTGGCCGTACAGCACGCCCTGCGTGCCGGAGTTGGAATGCGGATGTCTCGCTCCCCGGGTTGCGGCGTTGGATGTGCGAACGCCACCCTCCCCTTCCCTGTCCACATGCAGTTGCTCACAACCGCGCGCACAGAGGTTCACTATGGGTCTCGGTGATTTTCGGAATGTGCTCTTCGGGCGCGCCCTGCGCACGAAGGAGAGCTCGGACCAAACGATCAGCAAGACGGTCGGCTTGGCGGTCTTTGCGTCTGACAGCCTCTCGTCGGTGGCCTACGCCGGCGGCGAAGTGCTGCTGATTCTGGCGACGCTGGGCGCTGCCTCCTACTGGACGGCGATTCCGATTACAGTCGCCATCTCCTTCCTGCTCATTATCCTTACCTTCTCATACCGGCAGACGATCTTCGCCTACCCCAGCGGCGGCGGCGCCTATATCGTCTCGCGCGACAACTTCGGCGAAACCGCAGCGCAGATTGCCGGCGCCTCGCTGCTGATCGACTACATCCTCACCGTCGCCGTTAGCATCGCCGCCGGTGTGGACCAAATCGCGAGCGCCTTCCCCGTTCTCTTCAGCTACAAGGTGCAGCTCGCGCTGCTGCTGGTGCTGATGATCACCATCATCAACCTGCGCGGCGTCAAGGAGTCGGGACGGGTCTTTGCGGTGCCCACCTACTTCTTCGTGATCATGATGATCAGCATGATCACCTACGGGCTCTTCAAGGCCTTCAATGGCACGCTGGGCCAGGTGACGAATGTGCCGCCGCTCGAGACTGCGCCCATCAGCCTGAGCGGCTTTGCGCTCATCTTCCTGCTGCTGCGCGCGTTCAGCTCGGGCACGACGGCGCTGACGGGCGTCGAGGCGATGAGCAACGGGATCACCGCCTTCAAGGCGCCCAAGGCCAAGAACGCTGCCACCACGCTGGTGTGGGATGCCGGCCTGCTCATGATCATGTTCCTTGGCCTGGCTATTCTGGGCTATTTGGTCGGCGCGCAGCCCTCCGAAAAGGAGGTGTTGATCTCGCAGGTGGCGCGCACGGTCTTCGGCGACGGCATCATGCGCCTGCTGACGCTGGGTTCGGCCACCGTAATTCTGGTGATGGCTGCCAACACCAGCTTTGCCGGCTTTCCCCGCCTGGCGGCGCTGCAGGCCGCCGACGGCTTCCTGCCCAAACAGTTCACCTTCCGCGGCAGCCGGCTGGTCTTCAGTTGGGGCGTGATTCTCCTCGCCGGCTTTGCCAGTGTGCTGCTGCTGCTCTTCCAGGGCTCGGTGAGCCGGCTGATCCCGCTCTACGCGATCGGCGTCTTCCTCTGCTTCACGCTCTCGCAATCCGGCATGGCCAAGCGCTGGCTGCGCGTGGGCAAGCTGATGCGCAGCGGCGAACTGACCCCCGGCAATGAGATCGCGACCATGGGCAGCATCCTGCACCATGATACGCACTGGCTGTGGAAGATGGTGCTCAACGGCGCCGGCGCGATCATCACCAGTCTGGTGACGCTCATCTTCCTTGTGACCAAGTTTACGCACGGCGCGTGGCTGATTGTGCTGCTGCTGCCGGTGCTGGTCTACATCTTCACCCGCATCCACCGCCACTACAAGGAGGTTGCGGCGATCCTGAGCACGGCGGGTCAGCACATCAGCGGCGACCGCCGACCGGTGCAGGCAATCGTGCTGGTGGGCGATGTCCACCGCGAGACGCTGAAGCTGGTGGAGTTTGCGCACTCGCTGGGCGTGCCGTGGAAGGCCGTACACATCGCCGTCAACGAAGAGCGCGTGATCGAGATCCAGAAGAAGTGGAACGAACGCGTGGGGATGGGTGAGCTGGTGATTGTGCGCTCGCCCTTCCGCAGCCTCACCCGCCCGCTGCGCTCCTACGTCGAGAAGCTGCTGCGCCAGAACAAGAACAGCTATGTGCAGGTGATTATGGGCGAGCTGCGCACCGGCAACACTGCCACCCAGGCGCTGCACCAGAACGCACACATCATCCAGCGCCTGGCACTGAACGACCTGCCCGGCGTCGTCGCCACCATCGTCCCCTTCCAGCTCGAGGTCTACCGCGACGAGGACGGCAACGGGCATGGCCATGAGCATGGCAACGGGCATGGCCATGCGCATGGGCATGAGCATGACCACGCGCACGACGCCGACAAGTTGCACACAGCCGAAGTCGTAAAGAGCGCAGCGCCGGCAAGTGCGCCGGCCGCTGCACCAACAGTGACCGGTTCTGCCGCAGCCGGCGCCGCAGCCGCTACAGGCAAGGAGGCATAGCATGTTTGGTCCCGGTTGGGAGACGATCATCACCGACACGCTCTGGCTCCTGGTCGTGGTCGGCTGGGTGACGCTGATTGTGGCGGGGCTGGAGGCCGATAAACCGCTGAGCGGCGGTTTGCCCGGCCATGTCCACTACACCGACCCGCACGAGGCGAACACGTGGACCTCGCTCGACAGCTTCGCCGCGGTGGCAGCCTGGGCAGTCTTTGCGCTGACGGCGGCCTCGCTGCCCGTCATCCTCTGGTGGATTCTGACCCGCCACTAGGCCTTGTATTGACGGCGGCCGCGCTGGGAGTTGCACCCCGGCGCGGCCGCTTTTTCGTATCCATCAGGAGAAAGGGCGCCATGACCCTGCCCGCAGAAGCTGCTGCCTCACCCACCGCCGGCGCGCTGCACGTCGAAACGCTGGCCATCCACACCGGCGCCCGCATCGACGGCGACACCGGCGCCGTGGCGCCGCCGCTGCACATGACGACCACCTTCCTGCGCAGCCCCGACGGCGGCTACACCGACGGCTTTGTTTACGGCCGCAGCGACAACCCCAACCGCCGCGCGCTCGAGGAGCTGCTCGCCGTGCTCGAAGGCGCGCCGGCACAGAGCCACGCTGTCGCCTTTGCCTCGGGGCTGGGCGCGACAGCGGCCGTCTTCGGCGCGCTGCAGCCGGGCGACCATCTGCTCTTTCCTGACGACGTCTACTACGGCGTGCGCCGGCTCGCCTTCGAGCACTTTGGCCGTTGGGGCATCGAGGCGACGCCCGTCGACATGGCCGACGTGCAGGCGGTGCAGGCGGCGCTGCGCTCCACCACTCGCCTGCTCTGGCTCGAGACGCCCTCGAATCCCCAACTCAAGATCAGCGACCTGCAGGCGCTGGCGGCGCTGGCGCACAGCCACGGCGCGCTCTGCGCGGTGGACAACACCTGGGCTACGCCGATTGCAACGCAGCCGCTGCTGCTGGGCGCCGACGTCGTCGTCCACTCCACCACCAAGTACCTGGGCGGCCATTCGGATGTGACGGGCGGCGTAGTTGTGGCGCGCGAGGCGGGCCCGCTGCTCGAGCGCATTCGTCTGCAGCAGACGGTGGCCGGCAACATCCCCTCGCCCTTCGATTGCTGGCTGCTGCTGCGCTCGATCCGTACGCTGCCCTGGCGCGTGCGGGCCCACAGCGCCAACGCCGCCGCCGTGGTGCAGATGCTGGTGCAGCACCCCGCCGTGGCGCGCGTCAACTATCCAGGGCTGGCGAGCCATCCAGGCCATGCCATCGCCGCCCGCCAGATGGCGCTCTTTGGGGGCATGCTCTCGATTGAGGTGCATGGGGGTGCAGAGGAGGCGGTCGAGGTGACGCTGCGCACGCGTCTCTTTACGCGCGCCACCAGCCTGGGGGGTGTGGAGAGCCTGATCGAGCACCGGCGTTCGGTCGAGGGGGCGCTGAGCGTCTCGCCGCCGGGGCTGCTGCGTGTCTCGGTAGGGCTGGAGCACGCCGACGACCTCGTCGCCGACCTTGCCCAGGCGCTCGACGCCCTGGCGTGAGGCACGCTTGCGTGAGGCGCCCCGCGCTCAGTCGAAACCCTCCACCATGCGCAGGTCGGCAAGGGGCAGGGCAAAGAACGTGGCCACGCCGGCTGCGAGTTTGGGCAGCTTCTTGTTCACCGGCGCCGGCAGCTTCTTGAAGGGCGCCACCGTCACCACCAGCCCAGCCGGCTTGCGCTCGTAACGCCAGACGGCCGTCGCCATGCCGCGGAAGAGCACCACGCCTTCGATGTGGCCGGCAGGGCGCGCCACCCGCTTGTGGTAGGCCGGCGCCACCACCCACTCGCGCGTCTTGTGGCCTAGCAGCAGCGGGTCGAAGCGGAAGAGCATGCGCACAGGCAGCGCGTCGGCGGCGCCGGTGGGCAGCGCGGCAAGCGCATCCAGTTGGTCGCTGCGGGCGATCAAGCTCTTGCCCTCTACCTGCACCGGGGCCAACTCGTCGCCCAGAGCGGCAATCCAGGGGCGCGCGACCGTCACTGCGATGCCGCGCCAGTAGGCAAAGTCCTCCGGCGTCGCTGGGCCATAGGTGGCAAAGTAGCGGCGCACCAGTTCGCGGTTGGCGTGCTCGGCGTCGGGCGGGTTCCACTCCAAATTCGGCAGCCAGTTTGCACGGTGGGCAAAGCGCCCCTCGCCCCCCTCGCGCGCCACGTGGCAGGCATAGCCCAGCCGCACCAGGTCCGAAAAGACGCCGCCCCAGCCCGAGTAGTGGTCCTCGTGCAGGTCCAGGTTGAGCGCGCGCAACTCGGTGCGCCCCAGGCTCTCGCCGTCGCGCATGGCGGCGGCAATCGCCTCAACCTTCTGCAGGTATTCCTCGTACGAGTAGTTGTTCTCCTGCGCGTGGCGCACCCACCAGGTGTGGTTTGCCTGGCGCGCACCGCAGACCAGCGGCCAGTCGGTCGCGGCGTAGGCGTGCAGCGTGTGGCGCTGCCCCCACAGCTTGACCATCGTGCGCTGGGTGTAGAGGGCATCGTTGAAGGCGGCAAAGGTAAGCTTGGGGGTGCGGTTCCAGAGCGCGATCGCCGCCGCCGGCTCGATCTGCGCCTGGATGCCGATCAGCGCATGCGCCGCCTCGGCGGGTGTCGCGAAGGGCGCAACCAGCCCCGATGCGGCGATGCGGGCGTGGCGCACCTGTTCCCACGTAAGTTGCGGCGGAGCTATGGTCATGGTCGTCTGCCTGCCTTATATTTGAAGCTTTAGGTTGAGCGCGATGGTTTGGGTGTGGCGCGAGGAACAAATTGCTGCTTGTAGTATAGGAACATTTGTGCTAATCTACAAACGCACTTCGTGGACAATCTGCGCGCAAAGGAGGCAAGGAGAATGGCGAAAGCAGCTCCGCAGGCCGGCGACCTGCTGGTAATGGTGGGCACGCGCAAGGGCACGTTCCTCTTCTGGAGCGACGATCGGCGCGAGCAGTGGCAGCACTCGCACCACCACATCGGCTGGAGCACCCACGCCGCAAGCTATGACGCGCGCACCGGCGCCATCTTCGCCGCCACCAACTCCGATGTCTTCGGCGCGCTCGTGCAGCGCTCCCCCGACGGCGGGCGCACCTGGCAGCACGTCAACCAGGGGCTGGACTTCGCCGCCGAATCGGAGCAGCGCGTGCGCCAGATTTGGCAGGTGCAGGCCGGCCACGCCGAGCGGCCGGGCGAAGTCTGGGCCGGCACCGACCAGGCCGGCCTCTTCCGCTCGTCCGACGACGGCGCCACCTGGAGGCTGGTTGATTCCTTCGAGCAGCGGCGCAGCACGGACACCTGGATGCCCGGGGCGGGCGGCTTGATCCTGCACACCATCCTCTGTGACCCGCAGGACCCAAACCGCATCTACGTGGCCGTATCGGCCGGGGGCGCCTACCGCAGCGACGACGGCGGCGCTTCGTGGCAGCCAATCAATCGCGGCATGACGGCCAGCTACATGCCCGAGCCGCTGCCCGAGACGGGCTATTGTGTACACAAGATGGCGCTGCACCCCAGACAGCCGGCCATGCTCTACCAGCAGAACCACGACGGCTTCTACCGCACCGACAACCGCGGCGACTCCTGGCGCGACATCTCCGCAGGGTTACCCTCACGCTTTGGCTTCCCCATGGCGCTGCACCCCGAGCAGCCGGCCACCGTCTTCGCCGCGCCGCTGGTGGCCGACGTCCAGCGCGTGATGGCCGAGGGGCAGATGGCCGTCTGGCGCAGCCGCGACGGCGGCGATACGTGGCAACAGCGCGCCGCCGGCCTGCCGGACAACGCCTGGCTCAACGTGCTGCGCGAAGCCATGGCCACGGACCCCTGTACGCCCTGCGGCGTCTATGTGGGCACCACAGGCGGCCACCTCTTCTACAGCCGCGACGAGGGCGATACGTGGCAGCTGATGGCCGGCTTCCTGCCGCCTGTGCTCTCGGTGCAGACGGCGCGCGTGGTGGGCTGAACCATGTCGGCCGAGCTGCCTGCACTGCGCGTGCGCATCCCGGCGCAGATCCGCACCCTCTACGGCGCGCAGAGCAACGAGGAGGTGGCGGCGGCGCTAGCGCCCACCTTCGCCCAGCTTGTCGTTCAGCTCAACCAGCGCTATCCCGGCATGGGCGAGCGGCTGCTGGAGCCCGACGGACGGCTGCGGCGCTGGGTCAACGTCTACATCGACGGCGAGGACGTGCGCACGCTGCAGGGCGCAGCCACGCCCCTGCCGCCCGGCGCCGAAGTCTTCATCGTGCCCTCCATTGCCGGCGGCTGAGCCGCTCTCCATACAAACAGTAGGGCGGAGGGGTCGACCCCTCCGCCCTGTTTCATTCCACTCACAGCCCCTCACTCCCGCACTCCGATCACCCGCAGTGCCCCTGCGCAGTTCCCTGCAGTTGCCTTTGCAGTTCCTTGCGCCCTTCAGTTGATCTGTTCCCTTGCTGCGCCCTTGCGTTGAGCAGTTACGCGGTTTTGGTAGGACGGAACTGCACGTAGAGGCTAAGCGCGTGGTAGTAGACGACGTAGACCATCGAGAACCACTTCAGCCAGGCGGGTACGTTGGGGTAGAGCACCAGCATGGCCAGGATCGCCATGCCCCAGAGCAGCGCGCCGCCCATCACCAGCCTTGGCTGCACCGTGGTGCGCGACGGGTAGATGTACTTGATCGGCACAAAGACCAGCACACTGAAGAGCACCGTCACAAAGAGGTTGAACCAGACCGAGGTCCCAAGCACAAAGAGATAGAAGACCATCACATTCCAGTAGGACGGGAAGCCCTTGAAGTAATGGTCGTCAGTCTTGGCGTCGCTCTGGCTGAACTGGTAGGCCGAGGCGAGCAGGATCAGCGCCGGCCCCACCACCGCAAACCGGTCGGGCAGCAGGTGCGCCGAGTAGAGGAAGTAGGCCGGCACAAAGACATAGTTCAGGTAATCGACGATATTGTCGAGCAGCGCGCCGTCGAACTGGGGCAGCACGCGCTTGACCTGCATGCGGCGTGCCAGAATCCCGTCGAACGAGTCGATCGCCACGGCGGCAGCCATCCACCAGAAGGCCGTCACCCACTGGCCGTTGGTGATGGCGAGGATGGCAAGCAGCCCCCAGACGGCGCTCGACGCCGTCACCAGGTGCGTCATCCACGCGCCGACGAGCTGTTTCTTCGAGGGCGTCCACACTTCTTCTTCGGGACCAAACCCTTCTGGACTGAACAAGTATTCTTGCGTCGTCATCTGCGCTCCGAAGCGTGCGGAATCGCTCTCAACTTCCTGTGATTCTGTCGCGCTGCGCGCCACGGCGGCGTGCCTTGCAGCCCAGCCATTCTAGCACAGGCAGCACCCTCTGCATACCCTCGTTCAGACGGGCGCCCGCCGCATGCGCCCCGGCGGGCGCGCGGCTTGTGGTACACTCGAGCCAACCAAGGACAACGAGCCATGACGAACGCCGCCGCACCTGCACCTTTGCCGCAGCCCGAGCTTGCCCCGCGTGAAGATCTTTCCCCGCTCGTCGGCCCCAACGACCCACGCATCACCCACGCCGCCGTCGAGAGCAACGGCGTGCTGCTGCACGTGGCCCAGGCCGGCCCCACAGGCGGCCCACTCGTCCTCCTGCTTCACGGCTTCCCCGCCTTCTGGTACGACTGGCGCTGCCAGATTCCGGCGCTGGCCGCGGCCGGCTACCGCGTTTGGGCGCCCGACCAGCGCGGCTACAACAGCAGCGATAAGCCGCACCCCGTGCGCGCCTACAACCTCAACTCGCTGGCCGACGACGCCGCCGGGCTGATTACCGCCGCCGGCGCGCAGCGCGCCACCGTGATTGGGCACGATTGGGGCGCCGCCGTGGCCTGGTGGATGGCACAGCGCCACCCGCAACTGCTCGAGCGGGTCGCGATCCTCAACACGCCCCACCCGCGCCTGCTGCTGCGCAAGATCGTCACCAGCCTGCGCCAGGCGCGCCGCAGCACCTACATCCTCTACTTCCAGCTGCCGGGGATTGCCGAAGCGGCGCTTGGCGCGCGCGACGGCCTTGTGCTGGCCGAGAACATCAAACGCACGGCGCGCCGCGGCGTCTTCTCCGACGCCGAGTTGGAGCACTATCGCGAGGCGTGGCGCCAGCCGGGCGCGCTGCGCGCCATGCTCAACTGGTACCGCGCCGTTGCCCGCTTCCTGCCGCCGGCGCAGAGCATCCGCATCCAGCCGCGCGTGCAGGTGATTTGGGGGCGGCGCGACTTCGCCCTCGAAGCCGACCTTGCGCAGGAGAGCGTCGCGCTCTGCGACGACGGCCGCCTGACCTACCTCGCCAGCGCCGGCCACTGGGTGCACCTGGAGGAGCCGGACGAGGTCAACCGCCTGCTGCTCGACTTTCTGGCAGAGCCGGTGGCTGTGCAGGCAGCCCCTGCCGGCGTCGGCGCAATCGCGGCGCAGCCATAACCCCCGCCACCAGCAGCAGCGCCCCCCACGAGATCGCCGTGCCCAGCGTGCGCGCCGGCGTGCTGCCCATGCGCGCAACCAGCAGATGCTCGCCGGCGTCCACCTCCAGCTCGATCACCCCCACCGGGCCCACGCGGCGGTAGCGCACCGGCGCACCGTCTATCGTTACGCGCCAGCCGGGGAAGTCGAGCAGGTTAATGCGCACGACGCCTGGCTCGTCCATGCGCACCAAACCGCCAAAGCTCGAGCCGGCGGAATCCTGGCGCAGCACCTCGCCCGCGCCTGCCACAATCGCCAGCCGCGCCAGGTTCTCCGTGCGCCCGCGCTGCTCGCTGTAGGCGGGGCTGGCGTACCCCTCGCTCATGGGCGACGTGGTGAAGGGCTCCTCCGTCCAGATCGTGCCCACGATCATGTCGGGGAACTCCTGCTCGAAGCGGAAGATCGCGCGTCCGTCCTCGCGCCAGGACTCCACCGGCTGCAGCGCCGGCTCGGCATAGCCCGCCACCCCCAGCGCCGCCAGCAGGCCAAAGAGCAGCACGCCGCCGCCGGCCAGCCCGCGCCCGTGCGCGTCGGCGTCGGCGTCGGTACGCGCGCGCAGGTCGGCGGCATGGGTCAGCTGGCCGAGCAGCAGCCCGCCCAGCGCGCAGAGCACAAAGCCCGCCGCCACCAGCAGCCGCCACGGGAACTGGATCACGCTCAGCGTCGGCAGCGCCTCCCAAAGCGGCTGCGCCACGGGCGTCATAAAGAGCAGCAGGGCAGTTCCCGCCGCCACCAGGAATCCCATCAGCGGGCGCAGGGGGCGTGGGGCGCGCGCCAGACTCACCAGCGCCGCCATGGCCAAGGCCAGGATCACCGCCCCCACCTGGAAGCCCATGCCGTCGCCGGCGCCCGTGGCGTCGTCCGAATAGCCGTAGCCCCAAAAGGGGCTAAGGTATTGGCCCAGCTGCACAAAGTGGTTGCGGAAGTTGTAGGTGTCGGCGGTGTAGACGCGCTGGTCGAGCAGCGGGCTTTCGGCCAGCAGCGGCGCCAGGAAGACGGCGCAGAGCCCCAGCGCCACCACCCCGGCCGATACCGCCAGCCCCACACGTACCAGCAGGGCACACCCGGCCGCCGCACCCTCGCGCCGCTCCTGCAGCCAGAGCTGGAGCAGGCGGAAGAGCACCCACGCCACCAGCAGCGGCGTCAGCGCCAGAATCGCGAAGCTGTGGGTAAGCCACATCCCCGCCAGCGCCAGCGCCGCCAGCCCCCAGCGCACGCCCGCTCCTGGGCCGCGCAATACCAGCAGCCGATCCCACGCCAGCAGCACCCAGGGCAGCCAGAGCAGCAGCAGCGACTCGTTGAGCGCGCCGCGCACGTACATATCGGCCAGCCGCCAGGGCAGGTAGACGAAGAGCAGCGCCCCGGCCGCTGCCGCCAGTGTGAGCGGGTGAACGCGCCGGCCCAGCACCGGCAAGGCGGCCGTCGCAGTGCGCGCCTCCTCTTTGCCCGGCGCCTGCGGCTGCTGCAGGAGCCACCAGCACAGCAGGCTGTACATCCCCCAGGCGCTCAGCAGCAGCCCCGTGGCCCACGCCCAGCGCGCCGCCGCCACAAACGAGGCGCCAAGCAGCACAAAGAGCTCGCTCAGCCAGAAGCCCAGCGGCGCCAGAATGATGAAGGTGGGGTAGCCGTAGCCCTGCAGGTGGTGCATGGCCCAGCGTGGCCAGAGCGCGCCGTCGCGCAGCGACGCATCGAACATGATCTGGTAGAAGACGCTGTGGCGGCCGTCGTGCGCGAGGTAGAAGTAGCCGGGCGCGAGCAGCGGCGCCAGCGCCGGCAGGCTCAGCGCAAAGACGAGCAGCAGTGTGGGGTCGATACGGCCAAGCAGTCGGCGCATGGGCAGAGGGGAGAGCCGGCGGCTACTTGCCGGGCAGCGTGGGCGTGGCGAGCGGTGTAGGCGCAGGTGTCGGTGTGGGCAGCGGCGGCAGTCCGGGGGCGCGCGTGGCCGCCGCTGTGGGCGCAGGGCGCGGCGTCGCCGTGGCATCGGCCGGAACTTGCTCATCTTCGCCCGCATCGAGCGCGCGCCAGCCAAGGGTGATCGCGGCGCGCTCGGCGCCGGTGGCAAACTCCACCGCCAGCGTGCGCCAGCCGCCTGCCACGCTGATTTCGGCACGCGCCACGCCTGCGTCGCTCAGCTCGCCCGCCGCGACCAGGATCCCATCCAGCCAGACCCACGCGCTGCCGCTTCCCGTCAGCACAAGCTCCTGTGCACCCGCGGCAAAGCGGAAGCGCCCCTGCCAGCGCGCCGACCAGCCATCCAGCCCCAGCACCGCCGGCGCCGGCGACGAGGCTCCCCAGTCGCGCTCAAGCGGCGTGCGGGCACTGATCAGCGGCACGGCCGCGCCGCCGGCGTCGTCGGCAGGCTCTTGGCGCGCCAGCGTGGCCGGCCCTGCACGCTCGGCATTTGTAAAGTATTCGGCCCGCCAGGAACCTTCGGGCAGCAGCGCGGGCGGCAGCACGCCGGGCGGTACGGGCGAAGGCTGCGGCGTCGGCTCGGGCAGCAGCGCCACCACGCGCTCGATCTGCAGCCGCACCAGCGCCTGGTGATAGGCTTCGAAGAACTCCACGCGCACCGGCACAATGCCTGCCAGCCGCCCCTGCCAGGTAGAGCTGCGCGCGCCGCCCTCGTTCCAGTCGCTGATCACCACGCGGTCGTTCACAATCAGCCGCGCGCCGTCGTCATAGGTGAGCGTAAAGAGATAGTCGCCGGGGGCAAAGCGGGGTGCGGCGTCAAAGCGCAGCGAGAAGTTGTCCACCGGCATCCCGGCCACCGGCGCATCCAGCCCCCAGTCGAAATCGATGAGCGGCGTATCGAAGCCCACCACCGGCGCGCCGCTGAGGGTGCGGTTTGGGTAGAGCAGTGCGCGCCAGGAAAAGGGCGGCTCGCTGCTGGGGGTGGCCGACTCGGCGACGTCGGGCGGCGCGACGGCTATGAGGGCCAGCAGGTTCAGGTCGCCTTGCACCTGCACAAAGTGCGCCCGCGCCCAGCCTGTAGCCGCCGCGCATTCAAGCAGCAGCCAGTCGGGGGCGGCCCGCCCCACCGCAGCGCAGAGATCGCCCTCGCGCACAGTGCCCGCAATCGCATATTCGCCGTCCGGCCCTTTGCGCAAGTTCAGAGCAAAGACGTTGACCGTCGCCGCCAGCCGCACCGCCGGCGCCCGCGTTGCCGTGGCTGCCGGCACTGTTGCAACAGGCACTGTCGGCGCGGGAATGGTCGGGACGGGCGCAGTCCCAGCCACTGTCGCAGTCACAGGCGGCGTGGCGAGAGCAGTTGGCGCCGGCGTGGCTTTGAGCCCATCGTCGGGAACGGGGGTGGCGGCGGGGTCGCTCGTCGGTCGAGCCGCCGGCGTGCCAACCGGCCCGATCGGCTCTTCGGGCACGCCAAAGCCGACGGTGGGCGTCGGCAGGGGCGCAACCGGCGTTGCGGCCGGTTCGTCGAGCATCTGCAGAGTCTCGACCACAACCAGTGGAAGGCTCGTCAGGGGGTTCACCCGCTGCAGCGTGCCGCTGACGGTAACCCAGGGTGCGGCCAGCGCCATGCCGTTGAGCTGCTGGTCCACAGCGGGCTGCGCGGCGAGCAGGGCATAGAGCTGCCCATCGGCTGCCGTCAGGCTGAAGGCGTAGAGTTCGCCGCTGACCACAGCCAGCCGCCCCTCCAAGCCGGCGATTGGCTCGGCCTGCTGGGCGCGCGCCGCCTCACGCCCGGCCGGCAGGCCCAGCGCGACCAGCAGCACAAGAAGTAGCGGCAGACGGCGGAAGTGGTGCGCGTGCAGACACGCCCTCCAGGTGGGTGCGGTAGGGGAAAATCAACTGTACACGGGAACAACGGAAACGACGGAAAAGTCGCAACAAACGCGCCGGTAGAGTCGCACGCCCCCAACCGGTTAGCCTTTCCCTGTCGTTTCCGTTGTTTCCGTGTACTTTAGTTTCGCGTAAAAGGGGCAAAAGGAATGACATCGACGAGGTCCTCAGGTAGAGTGTAGGCGCCAACCCGTCACCAACCTGTGGACACCGCCGATGTCAC
>WBZP01000185.1_pt1 | contig 88821 bp, 86 predicted proteins | sample 5204301 | NCBI WGS metagenome assembly WBZP01 (sample SAMN12412401, study PRJNA552823) | activated sludge metagenome | isolation source: activated sludge from nitrification reactor of wastewater treatment plant... | place: USA: Pennsylvania | collected 2017 | reverse complement strand
ACTTCGCACACCAGGCCGAGAAGTACGGGACCACCGTCGACGAGATCTACCGGGCGTCCGCCGTCGGCTCGGACCTCAAGCGCCTGCCGACGGAAGACGAGGTCGCCTCGGCGATCCTGTTCATGGCCAGTGACTTGTCCAGCGGCATCACCGGACAGTCGCTGGACGTCAACTGCGGGGAGTTCAAGGCATGAGTCCCGCAAGCCACCCACGCACCGATGTCGGTACGGTCGACGATCTCCACGCGTCGGCCGTGAAGGCTTGCGGGCTGGATGATTTCGGCGGCGACGACGACAACTACATCGAAGCGCTGACCGTCCTGCTCGACGCCTATCGCAGCGAGGCCGACCTCACCGAGTTCGGCAGCAAGATGCAGCGCTTCTTCGCCCGCAACGCGCTGGTTGCCCGCCTGGTGTCGGAAGCGGCCTTCAAGCAGTACCCGCAGCACGTGGACATCGCGATCGAGCGGCCCATCTTCGTCACCGGACTTCCCCGTACCGGCACGACCGCCGTCCACCGGTTGCTGGCGGCCGACCCAGGCCACCAGGGCCTGCAACTGTGGCTGGCGGAGTTCCCACAGCCGCGGCCGCCACGCGAAACCTGGCCGGACAACCCGGTTTATCGGCAGATGGACACCCAATACGCCAAGGCGCACGCGGAGAACCCGGACTACACCGGACTGCATTTCATGACACCCGACGAGGTGGAGGAGTGTTGGCAGTTGCTGCGCCAGTCACTGCACTCCATCTCCTACGAGACGCTGGCCCATGTCCCGTCGTACGCGCAGTGGCTGGCCGGCCAGGATTGGACCAAGTCCTATCGACGGCACCGCAAGAACCTGCAGTTGATCGGTCTCAACGATGCCGAAAAGCGTTGGGTCCTGAAGAATCCCAGCCATCTCTTCGCCCTGGATGCATTGATGGCGACCTATCCCGACGCGTTGGTGGTGCAGTGTCACCGGCCACCGGAGACCATCATGGCCTCGATGTGCTCACTGGCGCAGCACACCACAGCCGGATGGTCGAACACCTTCACGGGCAAGGTGATCGGCGACGACGCGCTGGAGACCTGGTCGCGGGGTTTGCGGCTGTTCAACACCGAACGCGCCAAACACGATCCGGCGCAGTTCTACGATCTCGACTATTCGGCGCTCGTGGCCGACCCCGTTGCCGCGGTGGCGGATATCTATCGCCACTTCGGGATCGAGTTGTCCGACGACGCCCGGTCGGCCATCGCCGACACCGACGAACAGAGCAAGCAGGGTCCGCGTGCGCCCAAGCACACCTACTCGCTGGCCGACTACGGCCTGACCGCGGAGCGGGTCAAGGAACGCTTCAAGGGACTGTGAGACGACTTCGAGATCGACGAAACGGCGCCATGCTCTCGCACGTTTCCGCCCAGACGTACGTTTCGGCGTAGTCAGCCGTCGCCGGGGGCGGGGGCCGAGGACACCGCCTCCAGGCAGCCCTCGGCGACCGCGTGTTTGATGCTGTCGCCGAGCCGCGGACAGGTTCGGACACGACTGCTGTCACCGCCATCGGCGCGGATCTCGGCGAAATAGATGCAGCGCTGCGAGGCCTCCGAATTCCATTGCACCGCAGTGTATTGCGGACCCAACTTCTTGACGGTCACGGTGGCATGGCAGAACCGGCAGTCGACCGGTGCCAGCCCGGAGGTCAGATAGCGCTGCCGGTCTTGCTCCGTGGCGGCGTGCACTGCGGCCGCACGGTCGGGATCCGACGCGAAATCCGGTGTCTTGCGCCAGTTTCGCTCCGTTCGGCCGGGGAGATCGGACAGCGACTCGTCATGGTGGCCGTGCTCGTGACCTGATTCTTCGTCATGGCCGCCGTACAGGAGCACCATCGACCGGGCGAGCTGATCGACGTCGGGTGTCTCCCCGCCGGTGGTCATGTGGCCGGTTGTTCGGTCTTCGCGTGCCCCTGCTCGCGGAGGTTTTCCTCGACCTCGACATTCCATTTCTCGACGGCGGCGGTGGTATCGACCTCGAGTTCGTAGCGATCGGTCATGTCCGGAGTGACGTCAGCCGCGTCCACGTAGAACTGTTGGTACCACCGGCGCATCTGGTAGACCGCGCCGTCCTCCTCCACCAGCAGCGGGTTGTCGATGCGGGTCTTGTGCTTCCAGATCTCCACATCCTGCATGAAGCCCTTGGTCACACCGTCGGTGAACGCCGTCGCCAGTTTCTCGGTGGTCGCTTGGTCGAGACCCGTGGGCTTCTGGACGATGACGCCCCACTGCAGCATGAACGAATCCTGGGTCACCGGATAGTGGCAGTTGATCAGGATCTGCTCGGCCTTGAACTCGCCGTACGTGTTGTGCAGCCAGTTGATCATGAACGACGGGCCGAAGTAGCTGGCCTCCGAGTCCAGGTGGGCCTCGCCGTAGGCGGTGCCCATGCCCTCCACGTCGGGCCGGCCGACGTTGTGCAGGTACTGCGAGGCGATGTGGCCGTCGAAGACGTTCTTGAAGTAGGTCGGCAGCCCGAAGTGGATGTAGAAGAAGTGCGCCATGTCGGTGACGTTGTCGACGATCTCGCGGCAGTTGGAACCCTCGATGAGCAGCGTGTTCCACTTCCAGTCGGTCCACTCGCCGCTGGCCCACTCGGGGATCTCGGGGATCCGGACCTCGGGCTGGGGTGGGTTGCCCTCGTGGTCATGCCACACGAACAGCAGCCCGCCGCGGACGTCGGTCTCCCACGACCGGGTGCGGGCCAGTCGCGGCGTGCGCTTGGCGTAGGGCACCGACTTGCACTTGCCGTCGCCGCCCCAGCGCCAGTCGTGGAACGGGCAGGCCACCTCGTCGCCCTTGATCTCGCCCTGCGACAGATCGCCGCCCAGGTGTCGGCAGTAGCCGTCGAGAATCTTCACATCGCCCTGCGAGTCGGCGAACACGACCAGCTTGGTCCCGAACGCGTGAATCGAATGCGGCTTGCCGTCCCGGAAATTCTTGACGGGACCCAGACAGTGCCATCCCCGTGCGTAGCGGTCGGGCAATTCGCCGGTGTCGATCTCGCGAACGCCGGTGTGGGCTGTTTCCGTGGTCACTTCGCGCCTCCAGGTCCGTGCTTCTAACTAGAACACGTTACAGTTTTGCCCGCCGTGGGCGCAATGCAACCGCGTCTAGCTGCGAAGAATTGTGACTAAGGTCCCTGGCTGGAACCCGGTCATCCGGTTCTCTCAGGAATACCCACTCGTAGCGCGATCTGCTGCATCCTGGCGATATCGGTGACGAACCGGTCAGTGGTGACGTCACCCGGTGCGCTGGCGAAATGCAGGCGGGCCAGCGCACGCCCCTGGGTGAAGAGCACCAGCGTGACGGCCTTGCCGCCGTCCGGCGACGTGCCTTTGAGTACGGTTCCGTCGGTGCCGACCGCCAGGGGCTGCGCGGTTGCGCCGGTGACGGTCGTGCCGGCGCTGCCGACCGCCTGGTGGAGGGCCTCCGCGGCGGCCGCGGCACCCGGAAAGACACCGATGGTCACCGAGATCGCGCGGGTGTCGTCGGCGTTGACGAACAACTTGCTCGCTCCGGGCACGTTGTCGGGCGTGGTCTCCGAGGACCGTTCCGTGAAGGTGTCCTCAGCGTCGCTGATGTCGCCGACTTGCAGCAGCAGGGTGCTGTAGTCGGTGAGATGGGACGAATCGGTCGCGGGGGCGGTCGGCACCTTCGCCGTTGCGCCGGTGCTGGGAGACGAGGCTGGAGGATTACCGAACCGGACGTCGGTGGGGGTGCCGGAAGTGTCGCAGCCCGTGATGGTCAGCGCGGCCAGCGTGCAGGCGGCGAGGACGCGTGGGCGAACAACACGGTGCAGCGGAGACACAGGATTGAGGTTCTCTCGGCGGACATCTGGGCGGGTCGATGCCCACGCTACCCGGCGGCCGTCGCGGGAATGCTGCCGTCAGTCCTGCCAGCCCGACCGGATGTAGGTGTCGGCGAACCGCTGGAGGGAGTCCTTCTTCTTTTCCAGGGGGGTGTCGAAACCTAGACCGTCGAAGATCCACGGGATGACGATGTTGTCGGTCACGCCGATCTCGGCCAGTTCGCGGTGGCCGTCGACACCGAACTTGTCGATGCACACCGCCTGGAACTCGTAGGGCAGATCTGCGCGGCCGTACTCAGCGCGCAGGGTGTTGATCCGCGCGATCGTGTCGGCCAGTTCCGAGTGCTTCATCATCGCGCTGGTCCAGCCGTCACCGATGCGTGCCGCCCGCTTCAGGGCGACCTCGGTGTGGCCGCCGACGTAGAACGGCACCGGCTCGGTGGGCGCCGGACTCATCTGCAACCGGTCGAAATCGTAGAACTTGCCGTGGAATTCGACCATGCCGCCGGCGAGCAGCAGCTTGATGACCTCGATCATCTCGTCGACGCGCGCGCCGCGCTTGGCATAGGGCTGGCCGCACCACTCGAATTCCTCAGGCGCCCAGCCGATCCCGACGCCGAACCCGAACCGGTTGCCGGTCAGATTCGCCACCGATCCGACCTGACGGGCCAGCAGCACCGGATTGCGCGAACCGAGTTTCATGACGTTGGTGTAGAACCGCAGCGTCGAGGTGACCGCCCCCATCGAGGCGGCCACGATCAGCGGATCGACCCAGGGGGTCTCCTCGTTCCACATCCGGGACCCGTCCGGGGTGTACGGGTAGTCGACCGACTGTGCTTCCATGTAGAACAGCGAGTCGGGCAGCGCGATCGAGTCGAAGCCGACTTCCTCGGCGGTGCGGGCTAGTTCGGTGAGCTGGTCCACCGGACTCATCGCGATGCTGCAGGTGTACTTCATCTTCGCCACCTGGGTCATCGTGCCGCCGGCTTGTCGCTCGAGACCACCCACATCGAGTAGTACTGCGCACCACCGCCATACGCGTGGCCGAGGGCTTTGCGGGCGCCCTCGACCTGATGCTCACCCGCCTTGCCCATCACCTGGATCGCCGACTCGGCGAACCGGATCATGCCCGACGCCCCGATGGGATTGGAGCTCAGCACCCCACCGGACGGATTGAACGGGATCTTGCCGCCGATCTCGGTCTCGCCGGCTTCGGTCAGTTTCCAGCCCTCGCCCTCGGCGGCAAAGCCCAGGCTTTCCAACCACATCGGCTCGTACCAGGAGAAGGGTACGTATACCTCGGCAACGTCGATCTCCTCGATCGGGTTGGTGATCCCGGCGGCCTTCCACAGTGCGGCCGCGGCGTCGCGGCTGGCCTGCGGGTTGACCTGGTCGCGCCCGGCATACGCCAGCGGTTCGGTGCGCAGCGCGGTCGCGTGGATCCAGGCGACGGGATGCCCGTCGGCGACCCGGGCGTCGGCTGCGGCCTCGTCGCCGATCACCATCGCGGCGGCGCCGTCCGACGACGGGCAGGTTTCGTCGTAGCGGATGGGATCCCACAGCATCGGCGACTCCATCACCTTCTCGACGGTGATGTCGGGCTGATGCAGATGCGCCAGCGGGTTCTTGGCCCCGTTGCGGCGGTCCTTGACGGCGACGATCGCGCCGATGTTGTTCGGTGCGCCCGACCGGCGGATGTAGGCACGCACGTGCGGGGCGAAATATCCGCCGGCGCCGGCGCCCACCGGCTTGGTGAACGGCACCGGAATACTCAACGCCCACATGGCATTCGATTCCGACTGCTTCTCCCACGCCATCGTGAGCACACGCCGGTACTTGCCCGACTGCACCAGGCTGGCCGCGACGATGGCCGTCGAACCGCCGACCGACCCCGCGGTGTGCACGCGGATCAGCGGCTTGCCCGTCGCGCCGGTGGCGTCGGCCATGAACAGTTCTGGCATCATGACGCCCTCGAAGAAGTCGGGGGCCTTGCCGACCACGACGGCGTCGATATCGGCCATGGTGGAACCGGCGTCCACGAGGGCCCTGTCTATGGCTTCGCGCACGAGTCCGTTCATCGACACGTCGTGACGCTTGGCGACGTACTTGGTCTGCCCGGTGCCCAGCACCGCGGCCAGTCGTTTAGACATTTGCGCCACTCCTCCTCATCGCTGCGCTCTGCATCGTCGTCGGCGCGCCAGACATCACTTGTCCCGGCCTTCCATGACGGCGACGAGGTTCTGCTGCAACGCCGGCCCGCTGGTGGCGTGCGCCAGCGTACGACCGGCCGAACCGTTCCAGATGTGTTGGGCGGCAAAGCCGATACGCTCCAGTCCGGCCGAGAACATGGGATTGGCGGCCAGCGCGCCGCCGGACGGGTTGACCTTCGTCGACGAGCCCAGACCGATCGCTTCGGTCAGGATCAGCTGCTGGTGGGTGAACGGCGCGTGCAGCTCGGCCACCTCGATCGAGCCGGCGTCGCCGCCGTGCGCCGCGGCCGCCGACGCCGCCGTGGACGGCGAGGTGGTCAGATCCCGCGCACCGAGGACCGGCGTTTCGATGCGATGCTCGAAACCGGTGATCCAGGCCGGGCGCTCACGCAGTTCGCGGGCCCGGTCGCCGGCCGCCAGCACGATCGCCGACGCACCATCGGTGATAGGGGCAATGTCGTGGCGGCGCAACGGATCCGCGAAGAACGGCCGCTGCAGCAGTTCCTCGACGCTGGCGGCGGGTTCCACCGAGTCGGTGCGCGGTGCGCCGGCGAACGAGTCCAGTGCCACCTGGGCCATCTGCTCGGCGGTCCACTTGCCCGAGTCCAGCCCGGCGCGCGCCTGCAGTCCGGCCATCGACACCGAGTCCGGCCACAGCGGGGCCACCGTGTAGGGGTCGGTCTGCAGCGCGAGCACGCGGCGCAGCATGCCGGCCGACGACTTGCCGAAGCCGTACACCAGCGCGGTGTCGATTTCGCCGGTCAGCAGTTTGATGTAGGCCTCGTACAACGCCCAGGCGGCGTCCATTTCGACATGGGACTCGTTGATCGGCGGCACGGCGCCGATGGAGTCGATCGCCGAGATGAACGAGAATGCCCGACCGGCAAGGTAATCGGAGGATCCCGAGCACCAGAATCCGATGTCGGTCTGCTTGATGCCGAGTTCGGCGTAGATCGAGGCGAAGCACGGCATCAGCATCTCGACACCGTTGGTGGTGCCCTCCGTGCGGCGCAGGTGGGGTGCGTGGGCGAACCCGACCACAGCTACATCAGTCATTGGGATGCGTCCTCTTCCGGGGTCTACAGGTGATGCTTGTAGGAGTCGTAGTCGGCGTCCGGTTCGCCGGTGGGCCGGAAGTACTCGATGTTGTCGATCCCGAAATCCCACTCCTCGCGGGGCTTCCAGACCGCCTGCACCCGCATGCCCATCCGCACCTCGTTGGCGTCGATGTCGGACACCAGGTGCAGCACCGGGATGTCGGCGCCGTCGAGCAGCACGTAGGCCGCCACATACGGAGGCTTGATGCGCTGCCCGGCGAACGGGATGTTGATGATCGCGAACGTCGTCACCGTGCCCTTGTCCGGCAATTCGACGAACTGGTCGAGTTGCCGGCCCGTCGCCGGATCCGCCTCGCGCGCAGGGAAATACACTTTCCCGGTGTCGCCGGTGCGGGCGCCCAGCAGCTTGCCCTCGGCCAGCGCGCGCAGATAGGCGCTCTCCGGCAGTGACGCGGTGTGCTGGATCTCGATGGACGTCGGCACCACCAGCATCGTGACCGGCTCGAGGCCCTCGACCGTGGGCGGCCTGAATATCTGGGCCTCCGCCGCGTCGCCGGGCAGGAAGTATGCGATATCGGTGATGGACCCCGTCGTCTCGTCGGCCCAGTGCACGTGCACCCGGTCACCGGACTTGATGCCCGACGAACCCGCAGCGCCGGTATCGACAGCGTGCAGCAGCGCGGTGTCCGCGCCGTCGAGCTTGATCAGCGCCCACGCGAACGGGCGGTCCAGCGGCTGGCCCTCCAGCGGTTCAGGCTGCCAGGTCCACGACATCACGGTTCCGACGGCGGCAACCGGAACCACCTCGGTCAACGGCTCGTAGGTCACCGGGTCATACTCAGCGGGCGGGACGAACACCCGGCCGTCGGATCCGCGGGTGCCCACCAGGCGTCGCTCGCGCAGCGCGGTGAAGAACTGGCCGAGGATCGGACCGACCGAACGGGTGTAGTCGAATGCGAGCTTCAGCGGGGCGGAAAGCGGCGGTTCATGCTGATCGATCAGGGCCGGACTGCTCTGACTGGCGTTCACGGCATCGAGTAGAACAGGTTCCAAGAATGGTCGCAAGAAGCTGTCAGCGCGGACGAAAGGACGATCGGATGGGCGTCAGGGCCGGGTGGTGTGAATGAAGCTGGGTCTTCAACTCGGATACTGGGGCGCGCAGCCGCCGGAGAACCACGCCGAACTCGTCTCGGCGGCCGAGGCGGCCGGCTTCGACACCGTGTTCACGGCCGAGGCCTGGGGCTCGGATGCCTTCACGCCGCTGGCGTGGTGGGGCCGCGAGACGACCCGGATGCGGCTGGGTACCTCGGTGGTGCAATTGTCGGCGCGGACCCCGACGGCATGCGCCATGGCGTCGCTGACGCTCGATCACCTCTCGGGTGGCCGGCACATCCTCGGTCTGGGCGTCTCGGGCCCGCAGGTCGTCGAGGGCTGGTACGGCGCGAAGTTTCCCAAGCCGCTGGCCCGCACGCGGGAGTACATCGACATCGTCCGCCAGGTGTGGGCGCGTCAGGCGCCGGTGACCAGCGCCGGGCCGCACTACCCGTTGCCGCTGACCGGCGCGGGCACCACCGGTCTGGGGAAGGCCCTCAAGCCGATCACCCATGCGCTGCGCGCCGACATCCCGATCATGCTGGGCGCCGAGGGGCCCAAGAACGTGGCGCTGACCGCCGAGGTCGCCGACGGTTGGCTGCCCATCTTCTACTCGCCGCGGATCGCGCCGATGTACAACGAGTGGCTCGACGAGGGCTTCGCCAAGCCGGGTGCGCGACGGTCGCGGGAGAACTTCGAGATCTGCGCGACGGCGCAGGTGGTCGTCACCGACGACCGCCCGGCCATCATGGAGCTGATGAAACCGCACCTGGCCCTGTACATGGGCGGGATGGGCTCCGAGGACACCAACTTCCACGCCGAGGTGTACCGGCGGATGGGTTATGCCGATGTCGTCGACGACGTCACTCGGCTTTTCCGCACCGATCGCAAGGACGAAGCCGCGAAGGTCATCCCCGACGAACTCGTCGACGACTCGGCGATCGTCGGCGATCTGGACTACGTCCGTAAGCAGATCGTCGCCTGGGAGGCCTCGGGAGTGACGATGATGGTCGTCCAGCCCAGGACGGCGGAGCAGGTCAGAGAACTTGCCGATCTTATGTAGACACTTCTTGCAGTCTGTCTGGAACACGTTCTAGATTGGCGTGATGACCGATACGGCGCAGGTGTCTACCCACACCATCGCGGGCACGGTTCTGACGATGCCGGTGCGGGTGCGCCGGGCCACCCAGCACATGGCGATGTTCGCCGTCGACGCCGGGGCGGCCCAGAAGATGATCGACTACAGCGGACTGCGGGTCTTCCGGCTGCGGCCGAATCGGGCGGTGGTGGTGCTGATGCTCATGCACTATCTCGACAGCGACCTGGGCCAGTACTACGAGTACGGCACCAACGTGATGGTCAACCCACCGGGGGAGAACCTCACCGGGCCCCGCGACATGCAAGCGGCCGGCGCGTTCGTCCACCACCTGCCTGTTGACCAGAGCTTCACCCTGGAGGCCGGACGCACGATCTGGGGCTACCCGAAAGTGTTGGCGGACTTCACCATTCGTGACGGCCGTCAGTTCGGCTTCGACGTGAGCCACCAGGGCCGGCTGATCGCCGGGATGGAGTTCCGGCCCGGTCTGCCGATCCCGGACCGCTTCGTGTCCAAAGTGCAGGAATACCGCACCTACTCGCACACCGACGGCATCACCCGGGAGACCGTCGGAAGGTCACTGCTCACCGGGGTGCGCTACCGCCCGGGCGGCGTGCGGCTGTGGCTCGGCGATCACCCCTACGCCACCGAACTCGCGGCGCTCGGCCTGCCCAAGCGCGCATTCATGTCCGGCTCGGCCGGAAACATCGACATGACCTTCGCGGACGCAAAGGAGATCGCATGACCCAGACACTGGCCGCCACCAAGCCGGACGTCGACCTGACCGACGGCCAATTCTACGCCGACGGCAATGCCCGCGCCGCATACAAGTGGATGCGCGCCAACCAGCCGGTGTTCCGGGATCGCAACGGGCTGGCCGCGGCCACCACCTATCAGGCGGTGCTGGACGCCGAGCGCAACCCGGAGGTGTTCTCCAACGCGGGCGGCATCCGCCCGGACCAGCCGGGTTTTCCGTACATGATCGACATGGACGATCCCGCGCATCTGCTGCGGCGAAAGCTGGTCAACGCCGGCTTCACCCGCAAGCGGGTGATGGCCAAGCTGCCGTCGATCGAGCGGTTGTGCGACACCTTGATCGACAACGTGATCGAGCGCGGCGAATGCGACTTCGTCCGCGACATCGCCGCCCCGCTGCCGATGGCGGTGATCGGCGACATGCTCGGGGTGCTGCCCGAGGAGCGCGCGATGCTGCTGCGGTGGTCGGACGATTTGGTGTGCGGGCTGAGCTCCCACCTCGACGAGGCGTCGATGCAGACGGTGATGAACGCGTTCGCCGCCTATACCGCGTTCAGCATGGACCTCATCACCAAGCGCCGCGCAGAGCCCAAGGACGATCTGTTCTCGATCCTCGTCAACGCCGAGGTCGACGGACAGCGGATGTCCGACGACGAGATCGTCATGGAGACGCTGCTGATCCTGATCGGCGGCGACGAGACCACCCGCCATACCCTGACCGGCGGCACCGAGCAGCTGCTGCGCCACCGCGACCAGTGGGGTGCGGTGGTGGCCGATCCGAACCTGCTGCCGGGCGCCATCGAGGAGATGCTGCGCTGGACGTCGCCGGTGAAGAACATGTGCCGGACGCTGACCGTCGACACTGAGTTCCACGGCACCCAGCTGAAAGCCGGCGAGAAGATCATGCTGATGTTCGAGTCGGCCAACTTCGACGAGGCCGTCTTCGGGGACCCGGAGAACTTCCGTATCGACCGTGATCCCAACAGCCACCTGGCGTTCGGCTTCGGCACCCACTTCTGCATGGGCAATCAGCTGGCCCGCCTGGAACTGAAGATCATGCTCACCAAGCTGCTGGCCCGGATCCCGGACCTGCGACTGGCCGACGAGAGCCGGCTGCCGCTGCGTCCGGCCAACTTCGTCTCCGGTCTGGAGGCCATGCCGGTGCAGTTCACGCCGGGTCCGCGCATTCTGGCCTGACGACGGTTAGGCGGCCGTCCTGCGGACCCGACCTGGGTGATCGGCCCGGGACTTGAACTGAAATGGAACACGTTCTAGTTTGTGTTTCGTGGCCCTGAACATCGCCGACCTCGCCGAACACACCATTGACGCCGTCCCGGACCGCATCGCCCTGATCTGCGGCGACGAAACGCTGACCTACGGCCAACTCGAAGAGAAGGCCAACCGGCTGGCGCACTACCTGATCGACCACGGCGTCAAGAAGGACGACAAGGTCGGTCTGTACTGCCGCAACCGGATCGAGATCGTGATCGGGATGCTCGGCATCGTCAAGGCCGGGGCCATCCTGGTCAACGTCAACTTCCGCTACGTCGAGGGCGAACTGAAGTACCTGTTCGACAACTCCGACATGGTTGCGCTCATCCACGAGCGGCAGTACTCCGACCGTGTCGCCAACGTGCTGCCCGAAACCCCGGACGTCAAGACGGTGCTGGTGGTCAACGATGGCAGCGCCGGGTCGGACGAAATATTCCAGGGCTACGGCGGCGTCGAGTTCGAGGCCGCGCTGGCGCAGGGTTCGCCCGTGCGGGACTTCGGCCCGCGCAGCGAGGACGACATCTATCTGCTCTACACCGGCGGCACCACCGGATTCCCGAAGGGCGTGATGTGGCGCCACGAGGACATCTACCGGGTGCTCTTCGGCGGCACCGACTTCGCCACCGGCGAGCCCGTCGACAGTGAGCACGCGCATGCCGAGAAGGCCGCCGCCAACACCAGCCCCATGGTGCGTCTGCCGATCCCGCCGATGATCCACGGCGCCACCCAGTCGGCCACCTGGATGGCCCTGTTCGCCGGCGAAACCGTGGTCCTGACACCGGAATTCGACGCCCACGAGGTTTGGCGTCTGATCCACGACCACAAGATCAACCTGCTGTTCTTCACCGGCGACGCGATGGCCCGGCCGCTGCTGGACGCTCTGGTGGCCGCTCAGGAGCCCGGCCAGCCCGATGAGGAGTACGACCTGTCGTCGCTGTTCCTGCTCGCCAGCACCGCGGCACTGTTCTCCACCAGCCTCAAGGAGAAGTTCCTCGAACTGCTGCCCGACCGGATCATCACCGACTCCATCGGATCGTCCGAAACCGGTTTCGGCGGAACCTCTCTGGTGGCCAAGGGGCAGTCGCACACCGGTGGGCCACGGGTGCAGATCGACAAGAACACCGTCGTGCTCGACGACGAGGGCAACGAGGTCCAGCCCGGCTCGGGGGTGCGCGGCATCCTCGCCAAGCGCGGTCACATCCCGGTCGGCTACTACAAGGACGAGAAGAAGTCCGCGGAAACCTTCAAGACCATCAACGGTGTTCGGTACGCCATTCCCGGCGATTACGCCGAGGTCGAGGCCGACGGCAGCGTGACGATGCTGGGCCGCGGGTCGGTGTCGATCAACTCGGGTGGCGAGAAGATTTACCCCGAAGAGGTCGAGGCCGCGCTCAAGGGCCACCCCGACGTGTTCGACGCGCTGGTGGTCGGTGTTCCCGACGAGCGCTTCGGCCAGCACGTGGCCGCGGTGGTACAACCCCGTGCCGGTACCAAACCCACACTGGCCGAACTGGATTCGTTCGTCCGCTCGGAGATCGCCGGGTACAAGGTGCCGCGCAGCCTATGGCTGGTGGACGAGGTCAAACGCTCACCGGCCGGCAAGCCCGACTACCGCTGGGCCAAGGAGCAGACCGAGACCCGCCCGGCCGACGAGGTGAACACCAAACACGCGGGCGCCAAGGCGTGAAAACGGGGCTCTGTGACCGATTCGGCATCGAATAACCGGGTCTTCGTCTTCACGCCGTCGGAGAAGGTCGCCGCGGCGGTAAGCCGGGTCGACGGTATCCGCGAGAGCCGAACTCTCGTCAGAGGTCCATCCGGTCGATCTGCCAGTCGATGTTGTCGAACTTCGGCATCTCCCGGCCGTCGTCGACGCCGATCTCAGCCTTGATCCGAGCCTCGAGTTCAGTGCTGCCGGCCAGCACCAGGTCGGCGTTGTCGCCCTTGCGCGCGGCGAGGTTCGTCATCTCGGCGGGGTCGGCCTGCAGGTCGTACAGCTCGACATCGTTGAACCGGTAGAGGTCGTCGATGTTCGTCGGCGCGTTGCGCTGAGCGGGGGCGAAGTACCGGCTGAACTTGTACCGGCCGTCGAACATCGTGCGCAGGCTTCCCCGCTTCGACAGATCTGGCCGAAAGCCGCTGGCCTGCATGAGCTGTTGCGGGTTCTGGCCGGCGGCCTTCGCGTCGGCGAACAACTTGACGGCGGCACTGTCGTTGGTGGCCAGTCCGCTGTAGGTGAACAACACGCTGTCGCGCACCGCGTGGATTCCGGCGGCCCCGGGGTCGGAGACGGCGCCGCTGAAGTCCTTGCCGGGCAGGGTCCGTCCGGCGTATTCGGTGGCCGCCGTCGGCGTGACACCGGCCATCGACAGCAGGCTGGGCACCAGGTCGACATGACTCGTCAGAGCGTTGAGTTGCTGACCGCCGCGCACGTCGGGGTGCATGACGTGCATCGGCAAGTGGATCGACTCCTGGTAGGCGAATGGGCCCTTGCCCCGGAGGCCGTGCGCACCGGCCATCTCACCGTGATCCGCCGTGAACACCACGATGGTGTTCTGGGTCAGTGCGAGGTTGTCCAACTCGGTGAGCAGCATCAAGAGCTGCTCATCGACGGTGCGGATGCTGTTGAGATAGAAGTCGGTGAATCGCTGCCAGCGGGCGGGGTCGGCGGGGATGTTCCCCAGGGTGTACCCCCAGGCCTTGTCGAACTCGGCGTGCGCGGCCGGCCGGCCGGGTTCGGTCAGCGACTGTCCGAGGCTCGCGGGCAGCGGTGTGTTCCACTTCTGTTGGTAGACAGCCTGTTCCGGTGCTCGGGCGGCGTGCATCAGCAGCCTTCCGGTGTCCTGCACGTTCTCACCCGGCGCGTCGGTATTGAAGTACATGATGTCGTGCGGATTGATCAGGCTGACGAACAGGGCCCATGGTTTGCGCTCGTCGGCCATGGGTCGGCCGGTGTCGCGCAACCACGACTGCGCGGCGGTGGCGATCATCGAATCGGTGGTGTAGCCGCCGAGCGCGTGAGCCAGCGAGTCCACCGGAAAGCCGAAATCGGAGAAGCCGTAGGCATCCATGCGTTCGGTCAGGACATGTGTGACGGGTTCCTTGTCGAACTCCGCGTCCAGATGCCACTTGCCCTTGTACGCGGTGTAGTAACCGGCCTTGCGGAACAGGTGGCCGATGGTTGGTACCGCGGTGCTCATGGCCGCGACATAGGGCATGTCCGCGTTCTCGAACATGCCGTTGTCTGGGGTCTGCAGGCCGGTCAGCATCACCGAACGTGAACTGGTGCACATCGTCGCCGAGCAGTAGTGGTTTTGGAAGCTCACCCCGGATTCGGCCAGGCGCTCGTGTCCGGGCAGGGACATGCCCGCCGGCCAGGCGTCGAAGTATCTCTCCTGGTCGGTGAAGATGAACACGATGTTGGGCCGCGATGACGCCGGTGGTGCTGCCGGCTTGGTCAGCGACGGCCCAGTTGCAGGTTGTGGCACCGCCGTCTTCTCCGGCGCGCATGCGGCGAGCGCGGCTGCCGTCGCGGCTCCCGCGCCGGCCATCGTGAGAAATCCGCGTCGGGTTGGGTTGTCGATGGTCATCTGGTTTCCCCTTCGCGGCTGAGTCGCATGGCGGCGTCGTAGAGCATCTCGGCGTGCAGGCCGAACATGGCGGGCAGGTCGATCGCGTCACCGTCGATCTGGTTGGCGATGAAAAGGCCGTCGGCACCGGCGAGGGCGTGGTTCGTCAGCCGGCGTACCCCCGACTCGCCGAGCTGCGGCGCGAATCCCCTTATCGTCGAGGCGATTTCATGGGCAGCGCGATCCCTGGTCGCGAGGAACATCGCCCGCGCGCGGGGCTCGACGGGCCGTCGCTCGAGCGACAGCATCAAACCAAGCCGGATGAACTCGGGCGAGTCGAGCATGGCCTTGGCGACGTTGGCGGCCAAGGTGGCGAACCGGGTCCGGTCGTCGTCGCCCGGCGGCATTTGCCAGGCGGTCAGCCATCGGTCGAAGCTGCGTTCGATCACAGCGGCGATCAGGTCGTCCTTGTCCTCGAAGTGCCAGTAGATCGAACTGGCCGGCAGGCCGCAGCGACCGCTGACCGACGAGATCGACGTGCCCTCGTACCCGCGCTCGCCGGCGATCTCGGCCGCCGCATCGAGGATTCGGGTTCGGGACTGTTCACCATTGGCCCGGCGGCGGCGTTCGGTGGGCTGCTCCGGCATCGGCACGGACTCCTCGGTGGCTGACGGTCATGCTCCACGATGACCTTATCGTAACGATCATTACGTGAAGGGGCCGTGGCCGCTGCCGATTGACCGAAGTCGCATCGCCAACGGGGTCGACGTCTGTTTCGCCAACCCCGGCACCTCGGAGGTGCTGACCCCGTCGAGAACGTTGAGCGAACCCTCCTAGTCGGCGAACATCACCAGCTTGGTGCCGAAGGCTTCGATGCCGTGCGGCTGTCCGTCGCGGAAGAGGTCGGCCAGGCCCAGGCAGTGCCAGCCGCGTGCGAGCCGGGTCATCGGGGCGCCGGTGTCGATCTCCCGAACCACGGTGTCAGGGCCCATCGCGCCACGTGAGCGTTAGCGCTCGAGCATGTCCTTGACAGCCAAGTGGCTGAAGACCATCGACGTTCCGATCGGATTGCCGCCGCCCGGATAGGCATAGCCGCTGGGCGCGGCCATGGTGTTGCCGGCGGCATAGAGGCCCGGAATCACGCCGCCCGCTTTGTCCAACACGCGCGCGGACGAATCGGTGCGCAGGCCCCCTTTGGTGCCGAGGTCGGAAATACCGAATGCGGCGGCGTGGAACGGGGGCTTGCGGATGGCGTACAACGGCGGGGCACCGCCGGAGAACGCACGGTCGTAGGCCTCGTCGCCGCGGCCGAAGTCCTCGTCCACCCCCTTGTCGACGAATTCGTTGAACCGTTGAACCGTCTCCACCAGATTCTGTGGCGGCACCCCGATCAGGAGGGCCAGTTCCTCCAGGGTGTCCGCTGTCTTCCACAGTCCGGCCTCGGTGTACTTCTCCGGTTCGACCATCGACACGTTGGTCGCCTTGACCGGTGGCACTCTGCTGTCAACGCCATCGCCGCCGGAGTCGTAGACCATCCAGTACGGCAACGTCACCGAACCGTCGCCCATCGCGTCGAGCACCGCGCGACCGAGGCGGTCGTAGGCCGCGGACTCGTTGGTGAACCGGCGGCCGTCCCGGTTGACGAAGATGCCGCCGGTGAACCAGAGCGCGAATGCCGAACGGCCGTCTGGGTGGGTCAGCCCGGGTGACCACCAGGCCTGGTCCATCAGATCGGTGTCGGCGCCCGCGGCGATGCCAGCAAGGTGCGCACGACCCTGATTTCCCCACGGGCCCATGGTGTCCCGCGACGAACCGGGTACGCCGAACCGCGCCCGCAGTTCGTCGTTGCCCTCGAATCCGCCAGCCGCCAGCAGGACGCCGCGGTGTGCTCGGATGTTCCGTCTGGCGCCGTCGGTCTCCAGAACGGCGCCGGTGACCCGGCCGTCCTCGACCACGAGGTCGACCAGTGCCGTGTTCAACCGGGCGGCGAAGTTCGGATACCGCCGCGCCGCGATCATGAACCGCGCGATCAGGGCCCGGCCGCCGACGAAGTAGTCATCGGGCCGGGGCGCACCCAGGCGATCGGAATCCAGCGGACCGCGGATCAGTTCGGCCAGATCCGGTGCGGCGGAGACCTTCAGCGGTTTGGCCGCCATATGGCGCATGCCGTCGGCGCGCGCCTTCGGCGCCTTGCCGAAGTAGTCCGGCCACGGCATCGCCATGAACTTGATGTTCTCGTCGGTCTCCAGGTACTCGACCAGGGGTGCGCCGCCGCGGACGTAGGTCTCCTGCAGTTCCCGCGGGGTGCGGTCCCCGACGACGGCGGCGTAGTACTCGCACGCGTCCTCGACGGTGTCGTCGGTGCCAGCCCGCAGCAGAAAAGGGTTGGCGGGGAACCACATTCCCCCGCCGCCGGAGTAGGCGGTGGTGCCACCGAACATCTCGGTGGCTTCGGCCAGCACCACGTCGAGGCCCTCGCGGGCCGCGGTGTAGGCGCCCGTCACACCGCCGGCGCCGGAACCGGCGACCAGGACGTCACATTCCTCATCCCAATCCGACTCAGCCATAGTGGATCTCCCTTCTCACAGGAACTGCTCGCGTCCGTGCCGACGGAATTCGGCCTCCAATGCCGCCACGTCGGCGTCGGTCATCAGGTGGTATTCGGGCGCGGTGCGGCCCACCCAGCGGTACACCGGATCGTCGCAGCGCCATCGCTGCTGTTGCAGGTCGCGTTTGAGCACCTTGTTAGATCCGGTCACCGGCAGCCGCCCCGACACGCGCAGCAGTCGGGGAATGCCCTTGGTGCCCAGATCCGGTTGCTCGCGCAGGTATCCGGCGAAGCCGTCGACGTCGAAGCGCTCGGGGTCGGGCACTTCGACGGCGGCCATCACCTGATCGCCCGAGCGCGGGTCGGGAACCCCGTAGACGGCGTCGGCCACCACCGCCGGGTGGCGCCGCAACACCCACTCGACGGTCAGGGCCGAAATGTTCTCGCCGTCGACGCGGATCCAGTCGCCGCGCCGGCCCGCGAAATACAGAAAGCCCGCTTCGTCGACGTAGCCGAGATCTCCGGTCCAGTACCAGCCGTTGCGGATTCGCTCGGCGTCAGCGGCGTCGTTCTTGTAGTAGCCCTCGAAGCCTCGTGCGCCGCGGCGGTCGACGATCTCTCCGACCGCGTCGTCGGCATTGAGGACCCGGCCGTGGGCGTCGAGAACCGCAGGGGGACAACGGGTCAGTGTGTCCGGGTCGACGACGGAGATACCGTCGTGTGCGGGGCGGCCCAGCGCGCCCGGCGGCGCATCCGGTGCCGGGAGCGCCGCGTTGCCGCCCTCGCTGGAGCCGTAACCCTCGAACAGCACCGCACCGAAGCGGCGCCGGAAGACCGCCTGGTCGTCCGGCGAGGCCTCGGTGCCGAACCCGCGGATCAGCGTGTTGTCGGCGTCGTCGGGACGCTCCGGCGTGGCCATCAGGTACGCGAGGGCCTTGCCGACGTAGGTGAAGAAAGTCGCCCCGAAGAACCGGACGTCCGGCAGGAATCCCGACGCGGAGAACGACGGCGTCAGGCAGACTGTCGCGCCGACGGCCAGCGCCGGCGCCCACAGGGCCATGATCGCGTTGCCGTGGAACAGCGGCATGCAGCAGTAGTCCACGTCCTCGCGGACATGACCGTACTTCTCGACGGCCGTGTATGCGATGCGGGCCAGCCTGCCCTGCGTGCACCGGACCGCCTTGGAGGCACCCGTGGTGCCCGACGTGAACAACAGCAGCAGCAGGGATTCCCGGCCCACCCCGGCCCCCATCGGGTGAGTGCCGGGCTCGCATCGATGGGCCGCCAGCGCCGCAACGTATTCCGGGCTGTCGGTGCACAGGATGCGCTCCGCGGCCACGCCGGTGTCCAGGTCTTGCAGCAGCGGCAGGTGGGCGGTGTCGGTGACCAGCAGTTGACAGTCGGCGTGCCGGATGTCGGCGGCCATGTCGCGGGGTCCGCGGGTCGGGTTGATCCCCACGATCGTCGCATCGGCCAGCGCGGCGCCGCCGAGCCAGAAGACGAAATCCGCTGAGTTGTCGAGCAATACGCCGATGTGAAACGGTCCTCGGGCGCGCAGTTCCGATGCCAGCGCACCGCGGGCGGCGGACTCGCGCACCACCGCGTCCCACGTCCAGTCCCGGTCCCGGGTCCGCAGCCCGGGGTGGGCGTCACCGAGCCGGTCCAGCAGCATCGAGGCCACGTCGTCCCGCATGGTCAGGCCCGGGCTGTGCGCGCCGCGCGCGCGATGCGGTGTACCGGGTCGGCACACTCCGTGCCCTCGGCCGACAGTTGGCGCTTGAGGATCTTGAACGTCTCGGTGCGCGGCAGCGACGGGCTCACCCGCACGAACGCCGGCCACTGCTTCGGTCCGAGATCGCTTTGTTCGGCGAGGAACCGCCGAAAGTCTTCCGGGTCGAATGCGGCTCCGTCGGACAGCACGAGGGCGGTCATCACCTGATCACCGACCGAGGGGTCGGGTATCGCGTACACCGCGGCCTCGGTCACCGGCGGATAGCGCATCAGGATGCGTTCGATGGGCGCGGTGCCCAGGTTCTCCCCGTCCACGCGCATCCAGTCGCCTAGTCGGCCGGCGAAGTGGGCGAACCCGTGCTCGTCCCGGTAGGCGAGGTCGCCGCTGTGGTAGACGCCGCCCGCCATTCGATCCCGCTCGGCTTGGTCATCTTTGTAGTAGCCGCGGAACTGGCCGCGTCCGGCCGTGTTGACCAGTTCCCCGATGACGCCCGGCGGGCACTCCTCGCCGGTGTCGACGTCGACGATCGTGACACCGTCGACCAGCGGTCCCAGCGCGTCCTCGGGGGTGTCGGGGGTGCGCGCGATGGACACCCCGCCCTCGCTGGAGCCGAACCCGTCGACGACCTGCACCCCGAATCTCGTGGCGAAGCGGTTCAGATCCCTTGGTGCGCCCTCGTTTCCGTATGCGACACGCAACGGGTTGTCAGCGTCTCCGGGTGCGGCCGGGGTGGCCAGGATGTAGGACAGCGGCTTGCCGACGTAGTTGGCGTAGGTGGCGCCGAAGCGGCGCACGTCCGGGAAGAACCCCGACGCGGAGAACTTGCGGCGCAGGGCGATCGACGCGCCGGCGGCCACCGCCGGAGCCCACCCGGCCATGATGGCGTTCGAGTGAAAAAGCGGCATCGACAGATAGCAGGTGTCCGACGGTCCCAGGCCGAAACGCTGTGCCAGCATCTGGCCGGGAAGGGCGACCTTCTCGTGCGTGCAGCGCACCGCCTTCGGGTCACCACTGGTGCCGGAGGTGAAGATCAAGATGAACAGATCGTCCGGATCGACCTCCGGGAAGTCGACCGGCCCACCGCGGTTGGCTGCCAGTTCGGTTGTGAATTGCGGTGATTCGACGTCGACCGTGACGATCCCGTCGTGGGCGTTCTGTCGGTCCGCGAGGACGAACTGGCAGTCGGCGTGGTCGGCATCGCGTTGCAGCGCGGCACCCCGGCGCGTCGGGTTCAGCCCGACCGGCACGATCCCCGACAGTGCCGCGGCCACCAGCACCGTGCAGAAGAACGGCGTGTTGCCGAGCAGCACCCCGACATGGCGTGGGCGATCGGGGTCCAGCCGGGCGTCAAGCAGTTCGGCCAGCGCCGCGCCGTCCTGAATGTGATTGCGCCAGCTCACAAAGGAGACATCGCCGTCGCCGTCGGCGGAATCGGCCCAGTAGACGCCCCGATCGCCGACGTCGACCAGCTCGGCCAACAGAGCGGAGACGGTGACGTCACCCGTAGCCATGGGTCAGGCCGGTGTGTCGGCCAGCTCGCGGCCGATCACCAGGAGCTGCCCGGTGGCGCTGCCGACGGCGAACTCGGCCTGCTTGGCGGCCAGGAAGTACCGGTGCACCGGGTGGTCCGTGTCGATGCCGACGCCGCCGTGCACATGCACCGCGGTGTGGGCGACGCGGTGTCCGGCCTCGGCGGCCCAGAACGCGGCGGTGCGCACGTCGACATCGGCGGGCAGGTCCTCCGAGAGACGCCACGCGGCCTGGGTGACCGTCAGCCGCAGACCCTTGATGTCGATGTAGCCGTCGGCCAGCCGCTGGGCGACGGCCTGGAAGCTGCCGATCGGCCGGTCGAACTGTTCACGCTCGCGGGCATACTCCGCAGTCATCTCCAGCGCACGGGCCAGCACGCCGAGCTGGAATGCGCTGAGTCCCAGGGCCTGCCGGGCGGTCAGCCAGTCGACGACCTCGCCGCCGCCGACCACACGTTCGGCGCCGACCGGCACGGCGGCCAGTTCCAGATGCGCCACGCTGCCGTGCCCGGTGGTGTTCAACTGGGTGACGGTGACGCCGGCGTCGGCACCGGAGACCAGGAAAACCGTGGTGCCCGAACCGGTTTCGGCGGGCACCAGGAACGCGTCGGCCACCGGTCCGTAGGCGACCTGGGTGCGGGCGCCGGTGAGGCGGAACCCACCGGACTCCCCGGCGGCGGCCTGCACCGGTCCGTCACCCATGTCACCGGCCAGTGCGACCGCGAGAACCTTGTCGCCGGCCACTGCGGGGGCGGCCCAATCCTGTTGCAGCGCATCGGAACCGAACCTCGCCAACGCTCCGGCACCGAGCACCGCCGACTCGAGATAGGGGACGGCGGCCAGTTGCCGGCCCAGCGCCTCGAGGACCGCGATCTGTTCGAGGACGCCGTATCCGCCGCCGCCCACGGCCTCGGGCGCGCCGGCCGAGAGGATGTCGGCCTCGATCAGCTTGGCCCACAGATCGCGGTCGAACCGGGTGTCAGATCGGTCGAGTTCGCGTTGATGTTCGTTGGTGCAGACCGACTCGGTGATGGTGCGCACCAAGCCGCCGAGGTCGTCGGAGGCCTCGCTGTGTGAAAAGTCCATTGTCTTCGGTTCTCTCCGGATTCCTCGGTGCTAGCGGCTGGCGTGGGGCAGGCCGAGCGCGACCATGCCGATGATGTCGCGCTGGATCTCGTTCGTGCCGCCGCCGAACGTCAGGATCAGGCACGACCGGTGCATCCGCTCGACGCGGCCGCGCAACAGCGCGCCCGGTGAATCCGTCCGCAGCGTCGCCGCGGTGCCGAGCACCTCCATCAGCAGGCGGTAGGCCTCGGTGGCCAGTTCGGTGCCGTAGACCTTGGCGGCGGACGCGTCCGCCGGTGACGGGGCGGCGTCGGTCGAGGACGCGAGCTCCCAGTTGATCAGCTTGAGCACCTCGGCCTTGGCGTGCACCCGGGCGAGGTTGAGCTGAACCCATTCGGAGTCGATCAGTCGCCTGCCGTGGCCGTCCTTGGTGTTCTGCGCCCATTCGCGAACTCCGTTGAGCGCCAGGAAGATCGGCTGCGCGGACACCAGGGCGACACGTTCGTGGTTGAGCTGGTTGGTGACCAGCTTCCAGCCCGCGTTCTCCTCGCCCACCAGGCTGGTGACGGGGACCCGCACGTCCTGGTAGTAGGTGGCGCTGGTGTCGACACCGGACATGGTGTGCACCGGCGTCCACGAGAATCCCTCGGCCGTCGTGGGAACGATGAGCATCGAGATGCCGCGGTGCTTCTTGGCTTCCGGGTTGGTGCGCACCGCCAGCCACACGTAGTCCGCGTACGCGATGAGCGAGGTCCACATCTTCTGACCGTTGATGACGTAGTCGTCGCCGTCCCGCACGGCGGCGGTGCGCAGCGACGCCAGGTCGGTGCCCGCGCCGGGCTCGGAGTAACCGATCGAGAAGTGCAGATCACCCGCGGCGATCTTGGGCAGGAAGAACTTCTTCTGTTCGTCGGTGCCGAACGCCATGATCGTCGGTGCGACGCTGTTGATCGTCAGGAACGGCACCGGCACGTTGGCCAGCGCCGCCTCGTCGCTGAAGATCAGGCCGTCCATCGGGGGCCGCGCCTGTCCGCCGAACTCCGTGGGCCACGACAACGTCAGCCAGCCGTCCTTGCCCATCTGAGCGACGGTCTCGCGGTAGACGTTTCCCCGGCCCATCTCACCGTCGCCCGACGCCAGCGCCTCGGCGCGTTCGGGAGTCATGAGCTTGGTGAAGTAGGCGCGCAGTTCGCGACGCAGCTCCTCCTGCTCGGGGGTGTAGCCGATTCGCATACCGCTTCCTCACTTCTCGGGCGGCTCGGGAATACCGCCCGGTTGCATTCCTGGTTGTAACACGTTCTAGTCTTGGGGTCCAGAAGGGTGCAACACTGACTCGACGGGTCACGGGTTCTATCCGCGGCCTGCCCAGATCGGGAGGAGATTGTCATGCGGGTGGAAGTCGACCACGATCGCTGCGAAGGCAATGCGGTTTGTGTGGGAATAGCTCCTGACTTGTTCGAGCTCGACGACAACGAATACGCCGTGATGAGGGTCGACGTGATTCCCGCCGGTCGGGAGGCGGCAGCCGAGCAGGCGGTGGCCGAATGTCCCCGCGCCGCATTGATCAAGAAGGACTAGAGGTATTCGTATCTTGAGCAATATTGATCTGTCCGGAAAGGTCGCCGTGGTCACCGGCGCCGCGGCCGGCCTGGGCCGTGCCGAGGCCGTCGGGCTCGCCTCCGCCGGCGCGACGGTCGTCGTCAACGACATGGCCGGCGCGTTGGACAACTCCGACGTCCTGGCCGAGATCGCGGCGCTGGGCGCGAAGGGCGTCGCGGTGCCCGGGGACGTCAGCGCCCGGTCGACCGCCGATGAGCTCGTCGCCACCGCCGACGGCCTCGGCGGACTCGACATCGTCGTGAACAACGCGGGCATCACCCGCGACCGCATGCTGTTCAACATGTCCGACGAGGACTGGGATGCGGTGGTCGCCGTTCATCTGCGCGGCCACTTCCTGCTGACCCGCAACGCGGCGACGTACTGGCGGGACAAGGCCAAAAGAGCCGGTAACGGCGGAGAAAGCACCGTGTACGGCCGGATCATCAACACCTCGTCGGAGGCCGGTCTGGGCGGTCCGCCCGGACAGGCCAACTACGGTGCCGCCAAGGCGGGCATCACCGCGCTGACCGTGTCGGCCGCACGCGGACTGGGCCGCTACGGTGTGCGCGCCAACGTCATCTGCCCGCGCGCCAGGACGCCGATGACGGCCGAGACGTTCGGTGCCGCGCCGGATCTCGGCAGCGGCGAAGTCGACCCGCTGTCGCCGGATCACGTGGTCACGCTGGTCCGATTCCTGGCCTCGCCGGCGGCCGACGGGGTCAACGGACAGGTCTTCGTGGTCTACGGGCCGTCGATCGGTCTGGTCGCGGCGCCGGTGCTCGAGCAGAAGTTCGTCGCGACGGGCGATGCCTGGACGCCGGACGGCCTGGGCGCCGCACTTGCCGGATACTTTGCCGACCGCGACCCGAACAGGATGTTCTCCTCGGTCGGGCTGCTAGATTCCTGATGGTCAAATCCACTTCGCGGTGTCGGTGGAACGGGATCCGGAGTCGCTGGGCCAAGGTTGAACGTGTTCTGGAATGACACCCGTCGTACCCGCCGCGAACAGCGAAAACGGTTCAGATGAGCCCGCATGGTTTCGTTCTTGACACTGTGAACTCGGTCTAGTTTAGTATTGCGGTCTCACGTAGGTCCACGTCCAATCAAGGGAAAGTCCCGGCCAGTCGAACGGAAGCCGTGCAGAATTCGCCAGGTCTGTGCGGATCCCATGAACATGCCTATCCGGGGAAAAGGGAACCGAAGGTGCTCGCACAGCTCACGGTTCCGGCTCGGGCCGTGGGCGGATTCTTCGAGATGTCTATCGACACCTTTCGGGAGATGTTCCGTCGCCCGTTCCAGTTCACCGAGTTCCTCGAGCAGACCTGGATGATCGCGCGGGTTTCGCTGGTGCCGACATTGCTCGTCTCGATCCCGTTCACCGTGCTGGTCGCCTTCACCCTGAACATCCTGCTGCGCGAGATCGGCGCCGCCGACCTGTCCGGCGCCGGCACCGCCTTCGGCACCGTCACCCAGCTGGGCCCGATCGTCACGGTGCTGGTGGTTGCCGGGGCGGGAGCCACGGCGATCTGCGCCGACCTGGGTGCCCGCACGATCCGCGAGGAGATCGACGCGATGCGGGTGCTCGGCATCGATCCGGTCCACCGGCTCGTGGTGCCCAGGGTGCTCGCCTCGACCGTGGTGGCACTGCTGCTCAACGGTCTGGTCTGCGCCATCGGCCTGGCCGGCGGCTATGTGTTCTCGGTCTTCCTGCAGGGCGTCAACCCGGGGGCGTTCATCAACGGCCTGACCGTATTGACGGGGCTGCCCGAGCTGGTGCTCGCCGAGATCAAGGCCCTGCAGTTCGGGGTGGTCGCCGGGCTGGTCGGGTGTTACCGCGGCCTGACGGTGAAGGGCGGACCCAAGGGCGTCGGTGAGGCGGTCAACGAGACCGTGGTCTACGCCTTCATCTGTCTGTTCGTCATCAACGTCATCATGACGGCGATCGGTGTCCGGGTGCTGGGCCCATGAGTACGTGGGGCGACTTCGACGCCACGGTTCGGTTCCGCCAATTGATGAGGGGCCTCCCGCGGGCCCTCGACCAGATAGGCGAACAGGGGCTGTTCTACGGCGAATCGTTGCGGCACATCCCCAACGCACTGACCAAGTACCGGCGCGAGACCATTCGGCTCATCGCCGAGATGGCGATGGGCAGCGGCGCCCTGGCGATCATCGGCGGAACGGTCGGCGTCGCGGCGTTCTTGACCATGGCGTCCGGTGGCGTCATCGCCGTGCAGGGCTACTCGTCGTTGGGCACCGTCGGTGTCGAGGCTTTCACCGGCTTCCTGTCGGCCTTTCTCAACGTTCGGGTGGTGGCGCCGATCGTCGCCGGTATCGCGCTGGCCGCGACCATCGGCGCGGGGGCCACCGCTCAGCTGGGCGCCATGCGGGTCGCCGAGGAGATCGACGCGATCGAGTCGATGGCCGTGCAATCGGTGTCCTACCTCGTCTCGACCCGACTGATCGCGGGCCTGATCGCGATCGTCCCGCTGTATTCGCTGGCGGTGCTGGCGTCCTTCTTCGCCGCCCGGTTCACCACGGTGTTCATCGCCGGCCAATCCGCCGGTCTGTATGACCACTACTTCAACACCTTCCTGGTGCCGACGGACCTGCTGTGGTCTTTCCTACAGGCCATCGTGATGTCCGTCGGGGTCATGTTGGTACATACGTATTTCGGCTACAACGCCTCCGGTGGCCCCGTCGGGGTGGGCATCGCGGTCGGCAGGGCAGTGCGCGCCTCGCTGATCGTCGTCGTGGTGATCACCCTGTCCATCTCCCTCGCCGTCTACGGCGGGTCCGGCAACTTCAACATTTAGGGGTAACGGACACCATGGCCGACGGTGAGGTGAAGCGCACGCGCCTGTGGACAGCGGCGGGCGTCCTCATTCTGATCGCACTGGTCGGCGCGGCCTTCACGTACTTCGGCTACACCGCGGCCTACAAGTCCACCGACACCGTGACGGTCACCTCGCCGCGTGCCGGGCTGGTGCTGGACCGAGACGCCAAGGTGAAGTACCGCGACATCCAGATCGGCAAAGTGAAGAAGATCGTCTACCACGGCGATCAGGCCGAGCTCAGACTGGCTATCGACAGCGGTCAACTGCCTTACATCCCGTCGAACGCCACGGTGCAGATCGTGAGCAACACCATCTTCGGCGCCAAGTCGGTGGTGTTCGTCCCGCCGAAGTCACCGACGGGCTCGATGCGGCCCGGGACGACGGTGCAGGCCTCCGAAGTTCAGCTCGAGGTCAACACGCTGTTCCAGAATTTGATCGATCTGCTGCACAAGATCGACCCGGTTCATCTCAACGCCGTGTTGAGCGCGGTCGGGGAAGGGCTGCGCGGTCACGGCGATGACGTCGGTGCGACGTTGACGGGGTTGAATTCCTATCTGGGAAAGCTGAATCCGAAACTGCCGACGTTGCGGGCCGACTTCGCGCAGGCCGCGACGGTGGCGAACATCTACGCCGATGCCGCACCTGATCTGGCGCGGGTGTTCGACAACATGCCGGCCGTCGGGAAGACCATCGTCGACCAGCAGGACAACCTCAACGCAACACTGCTGGCCGCGACCGGTCTGGCCAACACCGCCTCTGACACCCTCGAGCCCGCGGCCGAGGATTACATTGCCGCCATCCAGCGGCTGCGCGCGCCGGCCAAGCTGCTCGGTGACTACTCGCCGGAATTCGGCTGTCTGTTCAAGGGCATGGCGACCACCGCGGAGAGGTTCGGCCCGATCATCGGCGGCATCCGGCCCGGCTTGTTCGTGTCCTCGAACTTCCTGCCGGGCTCGCCGGCCTACACCTATCCGGAGAGCCTGCCGATCGTCAACGCCTCCGGCGGCCCGAATTGCCGGGGCCTGCCGGACATGCCGAGCAAGCAGTTCGGCGGGACCTGGTACCGGTCGCCGTTCCTGGTGACCGACAACGCCTATATTCCCTACCAGCCGAACACCGAGGTGCAGTTCGACGCACCCTCGACGTTGCAGTTCCTGTTCAACGGCGCATTCGCGGAACGGGATGACTTCTGATGAGTCGAAAAGGCATGCTCACCAAAGTCAGCATCTTCACCATCGCCATGCTGTTGGTGAGCGCCGGGTTGGTGGTGGTGTTCGGCGAGTTCCGCTTCTCCGGGGCCAACGAGACCTATCACGCCAGGTTCGCCACGGCCTCCCGGCTGAAGAGCGGTCAGGATGTTCGCATCGTCGGCGTCCCGGTCGGGTCGGTCAAGAATGTGAAGTTGATGCCCGACAACACCGTCGACGTCACCTTCGACATCAACAACCGGTACCAGCTGTACACGTCCACCCGGGCGATCGTCCGATATCAGAATCTGGTCGGGGAGCGCTATCTGGAAATCACCTCCGGGCCGGGTGAACTGCGTAAGTTGCCGCCCGGCGGAACCATCGCCCAGGCGAACACTCAGCCCGCCCTCGATCTGGATGCGTTACTCGGCGGACTGCGGCCGGTGCTCAAAGGGCTGGACGGCAACAAGGTCAACGAAGTCAGCAATGCGGTCATCGAATTGTTGCAGGGCCAGGGTGGGGCCGTGTCAGAGCTGTTGTCCAGCACCAGTTCGTTCACCAACGATCTCGCCGCCCGCCAGCAGTTGATCGGCGACGCCATCGACAACCTGAACACCGTGCTGAAAACGGTGGACGCCAAGGGCGCACAATTCGACAAGAGCGTCGACCAACTACAGCAGTTGGTCACCGGGTTGGCCCAACAAGCCGACCCGATCGCCGCGGCGATCCCACCGCTGGCCTCGGCCGAAGCCGACCTGACCGACATGCTCGTCAAGGGTCGTCGGCCGGTGCAGGGTGTGCTGGAAAACGCGCGCCCCCTCATGGCCAGGCTCGACGCGCGCAAGAAAGACGTCAACGACACGCTGGATCCGCTCGCCGAGAACTACCTGCGGCTCAACGCCCTGGGCGCCTACGGCTCGTTCTTCAACATCTTCTACTGCTCGGTTCGGCTCAAGATCAACGGGCCCGCGGGTAGCGACGTCCTGATTCCGTTCGGCGGTCCGCCGGACCCGTCCAAGGGGAGGTGCGCTCCTGCCCAGGGGAACTGAAGAGTCAAACCCGGTACGGACCGGTCTATTCGGCATCGTCATCGTGGCATGCCTGATCTTGGTGGCCTTCGGCTACACCAATCTGCCGTTCTGGCCACAGGGAAAGACCTACACGGGGTTTTTCGCCGACGCCGGTGGCATCACACCGGGCAATGACGTCTACATATCCGGCATCAAGGTCGGCGCGGTGAAATCGGTCGCGTTGGCCGGTACCGCGGCGAAGGTGACCTTCACCGTCGAACGCGACGTCCGGGTGGGCGACGAGTCGTTGGCGGCCATCAAGACCGATACCGTGCTGGGCGGGAAGTCCCTGGACGTGACACCGCTCGGCGGCGGCACGGCCACCACGATTCCGTTGGGGCGCACCACAACCCCCTACACGCTGAACAACGCGCTGCAAGATCTCGGCGCCAACACCGCGGCCCTGGACAAGCCGAAGCTCGAGCAGGCACTGGGAATCCTCACCGACACCATGCGCGATGCGACACCGCAGCTGCGCGGCGCCCTCGATGGGTTGGCGAACCTGTCCCGCACCATCAATACCCGCGACGAGGCGCTCGGCAGCCTGCTGACCCATGCGCGATCGGTCTCGACCCTGCTCGGTCAACGGGCCACGCAGGTCAATCAGCTGATCGTCGACGGCAACCAACTGTTCGCCGCACTCGACGCGCGCCGCGCCGCCCTGGCCAGCCTGATCGCGGGCATCGACGACGTTTCCGCGCAACTCTCCGGCCTCGTCGCCGACAACCGCGAGCAGTTCGGCCCGACGCTGACCAAACTGAACCTGGTGCTGGACAACCTCAACGGACGCAAAGATCGGATCGAGGAGGCACTCAAGCGCCTGCCCGGTTATGCGACCGCGCTCGGCGAGGTGGTGGGCTCGGCCCCGGGCTTCCAGATCAACCTGCATGGTCTGCCGCCGTCGACGATTTCCGAGGTGCTGCTCGACGCATACTTCCAGCCCGGCAAACTACCCGACAGCCTGTCTGACTACCTGAAGGGACTCATCGCCGAACGCCTGATCATTAGGCCGAAATCGCCATGACCGCAACCGGGACTGTTCGTAGCAGGGGCAAGCGCGGCCTGCTCATCGCACTGGTCGTCGCCGTGGTGGCCGCACTGGCGGGGCTCTATCTGTTCTGGCCCGGCCGGGGCACGCACAAGGTCGTCGGTCTGTTCTCCTCGGTGGTTGGCCTGTATCCCGGCGATTCCGTTCGGGTGGTCGGGGTGCCGGTGGGCACGATCGCATCGATTCAACCGCGCGACAATGACGTGAAGGTCACCATGTCGGTGCGGAGTGACGTCAAGGTTCCCGCCGATGCGCGGGCGATCATCGTGTCGCCAAATCTGTTGGCGGAACGCTTCATTCAGCTCACCCCGGCCTACGACGCGGGTGCGGCGGGCGGGGGTGGTCCGGTGCTGGCCGACGGCGCCACCATCGGACTGGACCGCACCGGGGTTCCGGTCGAATGGGATGAGATCACCGCACAGCTCACCAAGCTGTCGCAGACGCTCGGTCCCGATGGAGGAGGGTTACAGGGTCCGTTGACCAGGTTCGTGGACCAGGCGGCGGACACCTTCGACGGCAACGGCGATTCGTTCCGCACCGCGCTGCGCGAGTTGTCCCAGACTGCCGGCCGGCTCGGTGACTCGCGTACGGATCTGTTCGCCACTGTGAAGAACCTCCAGATCCTGGTCAACGCGCTGTCGGCGAGCAACGAGCAGCTCGTGCAGTTCGCCGGCCATGTGGCCTCGGTTTCACAGGTGCTGGCGCAAAGCTCGACAGGTCTGGACCAGACGTTGGGGACGCTGAACACGGCGCTGTCCGACGTGCGTGAATTCCTGAACGAGAACAACGAGACGTTGATCGGGTCGGTCGACAAGCTGACCGAACTCACCACGGTGCTGTCGCAGCAGAGCGACGACATCGAGCAGGTGCTACACGTCGCGCCGAACGGGCTGGCCAACTTCTACAACATCTACAACCCCGCGCAGGGAACCGTCGGCGGCGTACTGTCGATGCCCAACTTCGCCAATCCGGTGCAGTTCATCTGTGGCAGCACCCTGGCGGTCGGGCTGACAAACGACGCCGACAACGTCAAGCGTGCCGAGATCTGCAAGGAGCGGATGGGACCGGTGCTGCGCCGAATCACGATGAACTACCCGCCGGTGCTGTTCCATCCGATCAACAGCATCACCGCCTACAAGGGACAGATCATCTACGACACGCCGGAAACCGAAGCGAAGGCTCAGACGCCGGTGCCGTATCTGCAATGGCAGCCCACGCCCGGCGCGGCACCCCCGTCCATTCCGCCGGGCGCCACCCTCGGGGATCTGGTCCTGCCGCCACCGGCGGTGCAGGGTCAGATCTCTCCTGGGCCGCCCTACGTGGTGGGCAGCGGTCCGCCGCCCGGCCCCGTACCGGCCCCGGGAGGTGGTGGCTAGTGCGCAACAAGTGGGGAAAAGCGTTGCGTTACAGCGGATATCGGGTGGTTGCCCTGGGTTCCGGAACGGTCCTGCTGGCCGGCTGTACGTTCAACGGCCTCAATTCTCTTCCCATGCCCGGCACCAGTGGGCATGGCCCGGGTTCGTACACGATCACCGTGGAGCTGCCCGACGTCGCCACCTTGCCGCAGAATTCACCGGTCATGGTCGACGACGTGACGGTCGGCAGTCTTTCGGGGCTTGACGCCGTCCAACGCCCGGACGGGACGTTCTACGCGGCAGCGCGATTGTCGTTGGGCCCCGAGGTCAAACTCCCGGCCAATTCCACCGCGCGGGTAGCGCAAACGTCACTGCTGGGCTCGCAGCACATCGAACTCGCGGCGCCGACCAACGAAGCCGACGAGGGCAGGCTCACCGACGGCTCCCACATCCCGATCAGCCAGACCGGTCGCTACCCGACAACCGAGGAGGTGTTGTCCTCGCTGGGTGTGGTGGTGAACAAGGGCAATGTCGGAGCGCTGCAGGACATCACCGATGAGCTCTACAACGCCCTCGCGGGCCGGGTGGGCGGGCTGACCGGCCTGATCCCCAGACTGGCCGAACTCACCACTTCGCTGCAAACGCAGACCGGGGACATCATCGCGGCGGTGGACGGGCTGAACCGGTTCGCCGCCACGCTGGCTAGCAGCAAGGACAGCCTGGGACGCACCCTGGACACCCTTCCGGCCGCGCTCGAGGTGCTCAACAAGAACCGAGCGAACATCGTTGACGCGTTCACCGCACTGGGTCGGGTGGGAACGGTTGCCGCCAACGTCCTGGCAAGAACCAAGGACGACTTCGCAGCCGATTTCAAAGATCTCTATCCGGTGGTGAAGTCTCTGGCGGAGAACGCCGACTACCTGATCAGCTCACTGACATTCCTGCCCACATTCCCCTTCGACCGCCGCTATCTGCGCAACGCCGTCCGCGGTGACTACCTCAACGTCTTCGTCACCTTCGATCTCACACTGCGTCGATTCGGGGAGTCGATCTTCACCACCTCGGGGCTGGATCCGAACATGAAGCACATGAGCGAGATCCTCAACCCGCCGGACTTCCTGATCGGTTCGATGGCCAACCTGTCCGGGCAGGCGGCCGATCCGTTCGAAATTCCGCCCGGCACCGCGCCGGCAACGCAGGGACAGCGCTGATGTTTCACCGGGTTACTCGAATCCAGTTGGTGATCTTCGCGATCGTCACGGTGTTCAGTGTCACCGCCATCGCCATCTTCAACCTGCGGCTGCCGGCCAAGCTCGGAGTGGGCACGTACGTCGTGGACGCCAACTTCGCTGCCGGCGGCGGGATCTACCCGGCCGCCAACGTCACCTACCGGGGCTTCACGATCGGGCGGGTGGATTCGGTGCGGCTCACCGACAACGGTGTGGTGGCCAAGATGCGGCTCAATCGCGAGACGCCGGTGCCCGAGAACGTCACTGCGGCGGTCAAGAGTGTGTCCGCCATCGGTGAGCGGTTCATCGATCTGGTTCCGCCGGACAAGCCCTCCGCGTCGAGATTGCGCAACGGCTCCAGCATCGGTCCGGACAGAACCATGATCGGCAGCGACATTTCGACGCTGCTGACCCAGGCCGACCTGATGGTAAGCAGTATCAGCAACACCCGGCTACAGGATCTGCTGCGCGAAGCGTTCAAGGCGTTCAACGGATCCGGACCCGAGCTGGCGCGGCTGATCCAATCCGCCCGTCTGCTGATCGACGAGGCCAACGCCAACTCCGAGCAGACGATCAAGTTGCTCGATCAGATGGGCCCGTTCCTGGAAGCGCAGGCGCGCAGCGGCGACGACATCAAGTCGACCGCCGACGGGTTGGCGCGGTTCACCACTGAACTCAAGCAAGCCGACTCGCAGGTGCGCGAGGTCCTGGCGACCGCCCCGGGTGCTGCCGATGCGGCGAACACCGCGTTCTCCGGAATCCGGCCCAACTTCCCGATGCTGGCTGCAAATCTGGCGAACCTGGGCCGGGTCGGGGTGATCTACAACAAATCGATCGAGCAGGCCCTGGTCGTCTTCCCGGCGTTGTTCGCCGCGCTGATCACCGTGGCCGGCGGCGTGCCGATGGACGAGGGCGCCAAGCTGGACTTCAAGATCGACTTCGGTGATCCGCCACCGTGCAACGTGGGTTTCCTTCCCGCGACCCAGGTTCGCAGTCCCGCCGACGAAACCGTCCGGGATCTACCCCGCGATATGTACTGCAAGACCGCGCAGAGCGACCCCTCCGTCGTACGCGGTGCCCGCAACTACCCGTGCATGGAGTTCCCCGGCAAGCGGGCTCCGACCATCCAGCTGTGCCGTGACCCGCGGGGTTATGTGCCAATCGGTAGCAACCCCTGGCGCGGGCCGCCGATCCCTTACGGAACCCCCGTCCAGGATGGCCGAAACATTTTGCCGCCCAACAAGTTCCCGAACATCCCGCCGCAAGCGGACTACGACCCGGGTCCTCCCGTCGTGCAATTGCCACCCGGGGTGCCGCCGGGTCCGGGGCCGGCCCCGAATGCGCCGTTCCCGCTTCCGGTGCCGCCCAGCGAGAACACCGGCAACCCACCACCCCCGTGGCCGTTCTTTGCCCCGGGGGATCAGATCGTTCCCCCATACGCGCGTCAGCCCGCGGATGCTCCGCCCGCGTCCGCTGGAGTCCCGCCGGAGGCGCCACTGCCCGCCGAGGCCCCGGCGCCGCAGGCGAGCGGCCCCGCCTACGCCACGTACGATCAGGACGGAAGGTTCATCGACCCCGCGGGCGGCGGCTCGGGGGTGCTGTCCGCGGCCGGAGCCAACCAGCGGCCCGCGGAGAACTGGGTTGATCTGATGCTGGACCCGAGGCAGGTGTAGTGACGCAATCATCGACTTCGGAGCCCGAGGCGGGTCCGAAGCCGGCGAGACGCCGTGCGTCGCGCCCCGCCGGTCCGGCCTCGCCCGACGCCACTGCGCCTGCAGTGCTGTCACTGACGACAGCGGTGGAAGACACGGCACCAGCGCCGTCGTGGTTCGATGCCGCCGGACCACCACCGCGCCGGCGGCCCCGTCGAACGGCCGTCGCGCTGATCGCCGCGATCGGCGCGGCCGTGCTGCTGCTGGTGTTGGGCGGCGCGGCCGCGATCCTGTTGCGCGCGCAGCGTGAAGCCGACACCGCGGCCGAACGGCAGCAGCGCTTCGTCGACACCGGCGCGCAGACGGTGGTGAACATGTTCAGCTACACCCCGGACACCATCGACGCAAGCGTGAACCGATTCATGGACGGCATCAGCGGCCCGTTGCGGGACATGATGAGCCAGAACAACAACACCGACAATCTCAAGGCGATGTTTCGCGACACCAACGCCAGTTCGGAGGCAGTGGTGAATGGGGCGGCCCTGGAAGCGATCGACGAAGAGCGCGACAACGGTTCGGTTCTGGTCGCCGTCCGAGTCACCGTCACCGATATCGACGGGGTGAACAAGCCTTCGCAGACCTACCGGTTGCGAGTCATCGTGCATGAGGACGACAACGGCCGGATGACGGCCTACGACCTCAAGTACCCCGACGGAGGCAACTGATGCCTCGTCTGGGGCGGGCTTTGGTGATGGCGCTGACGGTCGTCACCGTCGCGGGCATCGTCGGACTGGGCGGCGTGGTCGGCTGGTTGTACTGGAACCGTGTCGAGACAACCGCCTCGCAGAACAACCGCGCGGAGTTGCAGCGACTCGCCGCCGAGCAGATTCCGAAGATCTTCGGGTTCGACTACCAAACCGTCGAACGCAGTCTGACCGAGGCTTACCCCCTGTTGACCCCGGACTACCGGCGTGAGTTCGAAGACCGCTCGAACAAGGACATCATTCCGCAGGCGCGGGACCGTCAGATGGTCAGTCAGGCCAATGTCGTCGGTGCCGGTGTGCTCGAGGCCCAACGTGATTCGGGCTCGGTGATGGTTTACATGAACCGAACGATGACCGACAAGTCACACCAGACCGTCTATGACGGCAGCCGGTTGAGGGTCGACTACCAGAAGGTCGACGGCAAGTGGTTGATCAACTACATCCAGCCGATCTAATCGATCCGCTCGCCCGGTGATGTTCGGCCCGCCAGCGCATCGAGGAACGACCGCGCCCAGCGGTCGACGTCGTGCACCAGCACCTGGCGGCGCATCGCGCGCATCCGTCGCCGGCCGTCCTCCGGCTGCTGGTTGAGTGCGGCCACGACGGCGTCCTTGACGCCGTCCAGATCGTGCGGGTTTACCAGGTAAGCCTGCTTGAGTTCGACTGCGGCACCGGTGAATTCGCTCAGGACAAGGGCGCCGCCGAGATCGCTGCGGCAGGCCACGTACTCCTTGGCGACCAGATTCATGCCGTCGCGCAGCGGGGTCACCAGCATGACGTCGGCGGCGACGAAGAACGCGATGAGCTCGTCCCGCGGCACCGCACGGTGCAGGTACTGCACCACCGGCCGGCCGACGTCGCCGAACTCACCGTTGATGCGGCCCACCTGGCGCTCGATGTCCTCGCGCAACAGCCGGTAACTCTCCACCCGCTCCCGGCTGGGGGTGGCCAGTTGGACCAGCACGGTGTCGGTGCGGTCGATACGGCCCTCCTCGAGAAGCTCGTCGAACACCTTGAGGCGCACGTCGATGCCCTTGGTGTAGTCGAGGCGGTCGACACCCAGCAGGATCTTGCGCGGGTTGCCGAGTTCGGCCCGGATCTCCCGGGCCCGCCGGCGGATGTCGCGGTTGCGGGCCGTCTGGTCGAGTTGGGTCGAGTCGATCGAGATCGGGAATGCGCCCACCCTCACGGTTCGGAAGCCGACCTGGATCGAACCGAACCGCGACCGCACACCGATGGTGGCCCGCGAGGTATTGGCACCGATGAGACGGCGGGCCAGGAGGAGGAAGTTCTGTGCGCCACCGACCAGGTGGAAGCCGACCAGGTCGGCGCCGAGGAGGCCTTCGATGATGTCGGTGCGCCACGGCATCTGCATGAACAGTTCGACCGGCGGGAAGGGGATGTGCAGGAAGAATCCGATGGTCAGATCCGGTCGCAGCGTGCGCAGCATTTTGGGTACCAGCTGCAGCTGGTAGTCCTGGACCCACACGGTGGCCCCGGGTGCGGCCGTCCGGGCGGCGGCTTCGGCGAAGCGTTGGTTGACCTCGACGTAGCGGTCCCACCAGTGCCGGTGGTAGACGGGCCGGACGATGACGTCGTGGTACAGCGGCCACAGGGTCGCGTTGGAGAAGCCCTCGTAGTATTCGGCGACGTCCTGGGTGCTCAGCCGAACCGGCACGAGCCGCAGGCCGTCCTCGAGGATGGGTTGTCCATGCGCGCCGTCGGCGCTGTCGTCGTCCTCGGGGATGCCGGGCCAACCGATCCAGGCCCCGTGATGGCGGCGCAACAGCGGTTCGAGCGCGGTCACGAGGCCGCCGGGACTTCGCTTCCAGGTGGTGGTGCCGTCGGGCCGGCGCTCCATGTCGATCGGCAGCCGGTTGGCGACGACGACGAAATCGGATTCTCCGGAGAGCTCTCCGGCCGCCACTAGACCTCGAGTTTCGACGGACCGATGCCGAGCATGGAGAGGAACACCCGACATTCGTCGGCGTCGGTGGCGTAGGCGGCGACGACACGGCGGGCCTGCCTCGCTGTGGTGTCGGCCAACGGCTCGACGTCGTCGATCTCGGCGGGGTCATTCTTTGCAGCCATCGTTCGATTTTAGGGGACGTCGCTGCGGAAGGCCCCACCCCGTGACATTCCGGGGGCCGGTTGTAATGTGCAGGGATGGCCAGGCCTGATGAGTTCGCCGACACCGACACGGCCCGGGGACGCCCCGACTTCGTCGAGTACGAGACCCTCGACGAGGGTCGCATCGCCCGGGTCTGGTTGAACCGGCCGGCCGAGGCGAACGCCCAGAACCGGACCCTGCTGGTGCAGCTGGACGCCGCGTTCCGCCGGGCCGAAGCCGACGATCAAGTCCGCGTCATCGTCCTGGCGGCCCGCGGCAAGAACTTCTCCGCGGGGCATGACATGGGCTCGGATGCAGCCTTGCGGGACTACCTGCCCGGTCCGGATCAGCATCCGACCTACAGCGTCGACGGCGGTACCCGGTCCGGCCCGGTCGAGTCGCTGTACCTGCAGGAGTGGCACTACTACTTCGAGAACACCTGCCGGTGGCGGGATCTGCGCAAGATCACCATCGCCCAGGTTCAGGGCAACGCGATCTCCGCCGGGCTGATGCTGATCTGGGCGTGCGACCTGATCGTCGCCGCCGACAACGCGAAGTTCAGCGACGTGGTGGCCGTCCGGCTCGGGATGCCCGGCGTCGAGTACTTCGCGCACCCCTGGGAGTTCGGTCCGCGCAAGGCCAAGGAACTGTTGCTGACAGGCGATTCGCTGGACGCCGACGAGGCCTACCGGTTGGGCATGGTGTCGAAGGTGTTTCCGGTCGACGAACTCGAGGACAAGACCCTCGAGTTCGCCCGCCGGATCGCCGAACGACCGACCATGGCGACGCTGCTGATCAAGGACTCGGTCAACGCGGCCACCGACGCGATGGGTTTCACCGAGTCGCTGCGGCACACCTTCCATATCCACGAGCTCGGCCACGCGCACTGGTCGGCCAAGAACGAGAACCGGTTCCCGGTGGCGCAGCCGCCGGATGTGCAGGACTGGCGCACCGCGCCGAAGACGCGGCCGTCGCAGAAGGACGTGCCCTGAGATGCAGCTGTCCTTTGACAACCGGACCTATCTGGTCACCGGTGGTGGCAGCGGGATCGGCAAGGGTGTGGCCGCCGCGCTGGCCGGCTCCGGAGCCAACGTCATGCTCGTCGGTCGTAGCGCCGACCGACTGGCCGCGGCCGCCGACGACCTGAAAGCTGCCGGCTGTGGCGGCGAGGTCGCCTGTCAGCCCACTGACGTCACGGATGAAGACCAGGTCAGCGCCGCGGTCGATGCGGCGCTGACCTGGAAGGGGAAGCTGGACGGCGTGGTGCACAGCGCCGGTGGCAGCCAGACCATCGGACCGATCACGCAGGTCGACTCGGAGTTGTGGCGCAGCACCGTCGACCTCAACGTCAACGGCACCATGTATGTCCTCAAGCATTCGGCGCGCGAGATGGTCCGCGCCGGTGGCGGTTCGTTCGTCGGCATCTCGTCGATCGCGGCGAGCAACACCCACCGGTGGTTCGGCGCCTACGGTCCGGCGAAGTCGGCACTCGACGCGCTGCTGCGGCTGGCGGCCGACGAACTTGGCCCGTCGTGGGTGCGCGTGAACGGCATCCGGCCGGGACTGACCCGCACCGATATGGTCGAGCCGATCATGCAGCTGCCGGCGGCCCTCGAGGACTACCGTCAGTGCACGCCGCTGCCGCGGGTCGGCGAGGTCGAGGACATCGCGAACTTGGCGCTGTTCCTGCTGTCCGACGCGGGCAGCTACATCACCGGGCAGTTGATCAACGTCGATGGCGGGCACGGACTGCGGCGCGGCCCGGACATATCGGGCATGCTCGAGCCGGTGTTCGGGGCCGAGGGGTTACGCGGCGTCGTCTGACCGTTTTGGCGGCATCTGTGGCGCCCTCCATGTGGCCCCGAACGGCCGCGTCAGTCCAGCCGGTGGTATGACGTGTCCTCCCACAGGGGTCGCCCAGTATTTGACGCGCGCGGAACATCGTCCTTGGAGAAGGTGGGATGGATGCGGTGGGTGTGTCACGTTCATACCGTTACCTGACCGGGTGGCGGCGACTGACTGCGCTGACGGCGTTCTCGTCGCTGCAGCCGTGCCAGCACGGTGGTGCAAGCAGACTCATACGCAGAACGCTCCGAGCGTTGGACATGGGTGTTGTGAGGTCGGGGTTACATGCCCGAGAGGTCACAATCCTAGCTCACGCAGGGCACGCCGCCGCCGTCGATGGGCTTGCCCACCTCCGGCGTCGGCGTCGCACTGGTCGCCGTGCTGGTGAGGAAGCTCAACTCGTCGGCAGAAGCCGACGCCGACCCGTATCCATCGCCGAGGATGACGCGAACATGGTTGGGTGCCAACGTGTTATCGGGTCGGTCGGCGAGTTCGATATCCAGCAGCGTGGCGATTCGGTGCGCGTCGTCCCGTGTGCCTGGACCGTAATCGACAGCGGTGCCGGACGGTTCGCCGACGAGTGGATCGCGGACTTCGCCCGCGGTGAAGCCGTGCCGGGACAGGCGACGGGAAATCGCGGCAGCCATTCCGGTGGTACTGCCCGCATTGATGACGTCCACCACCGTGTCCGGGCTCGGGGCCGCCGAAGTGACCGCCGTGGTGGGCGCGACGGTGCCGAACGCGGTGGCCACTTCGGCGTGGATCGCTTCCGGATCGATGATGTTCACGTCCTGGCCGTTGACGTTCTCGTATCGCACAACGGGCAGGGTGCGGAACTCGACGTCGCCGCCGGCCAGTGCCGCCATCCGCTTGAACTGCTTCTCGCCCCATCCCGACGACAACACGACGTCCTTGCGGGCCACCTCCATGAGACCTTTGAGCCTGCGGATGTCGCTGAACGACCCGGACTGCTGAAGCTGGTGCATCACCGAGATCAGAAACGCTTGCTGGCGGTGGGTTCGGTCCAGATCGCCATTGTCCAGGCCATGGCGTTGCCGAACGAACGCCAACGTCTGTGCGGCGTTGAGGGTTTGCACGCCAGCGGGGAAGTCGGCACCCGAAAAGTCATCGAAGACAGCGTGATTCAGGCATACTTCCACTCCGCCGAGGTTGTCGGCGAGGTCGTAGAAGCCGGCCAGGTTCACCTCGGCGAAGTAGTCGATCGGCACACCCGTGAGGTTGCGCACCGCCTTCAGCGTCGCCTTACGCCCGGCCTCGCGGCCGTCGGTCTCCAGGACCTGGCGGTCGGTGACGCCTTCGTCGGCAAGCCTCTGTTCGGTGTAGGCCTTGCTCAACCCGTAGGCCTCCTTGATCTTGATGTGCGGGTAGCCCGGCACGCCGGTGAACGGGATGTAGTCGTCGCGCGGGATCGAGAACGCCACGACCTTGTCGTCGGCGCCGATGTGCACCAGGATCAGCGTGTTGGTGTTGTAGCCGCCGGTCTCGGAGTCGCCCGCGTGCAGCTGGTCCAGGACGTCTTGGGGCAGATCGTTCCCGTTCTGGTCTTTGCGGGAGTCCAGGCCGATCAGCAGGATGTTCATTTCGCCGCCGTCGGACCGGGGCGCGTCCGGGCCCAGTGCCCGCGAGACGGTGATGCCGCCGAGCATTCCGTGCACGGAGGACCAGCCCAGCGCCGTGGCCACCAACACCGCCACCGAGACGGCCGCGATGGCTCCCCGCAGCAGTCGTCCACCGGGCCGGGACCTGGTCCGCGGTAGACGGTGGCGATGCTGCATGGGGCCAGTATGCCGGGGCTGGCTGTGAAGCGCCTGGTCAGGGACGGTCCCGTTGTGACGGGCCACACGCCGGAGGTCGTCGCACCTACTAGGCCGTGTAGTAGTCCAACGGTAAGACTCAGCGGGTGAACACGCCGATGTCCCGCGCCGGGTTGCTGGGCGGATGCCTGGCCGGCGCGTGCTCGGCGCTGGTGACGGGGGGTGTCGCACATGCCGCGGGCGGCGGTGGTTGCCCGTCCGGCGGGCCGCTGTCAGGCTGCTGACGGCGCGCCCCGCAGCCGCCACGTTGTGGCGTTGATCATGGTGTTGAGTGGCGCACAGGTTACGACGACCCGACACCTGGAGACGACGAAATCCCGCCATCCCTTGGCCCTGGAAACCGCCGTCGGCGCGGCGCCCAGGTCTCTCCGCAGGCCGCGCGCGGCAGGAATTGCTGTCAGGCCGGCAATCGTTCACCCCCGTCGCGCAAGGCCACCGGAAAAGTTGAAACACGTTCTAATGTCGTGGTGTAGTTGCTCTTGGTGCCGAGAGGGGGCGTTGTGATGGGTTCACCCGCGACACACCATGCGAACGAACAGGCTCGCACTGCCGGTCGAGGCGGCCTGAGGGTCTGGATGGTGGTGGTGGGGTTCGTCGTGATCGGCACGGCGGTCCCGGTCGTGCTGCACGCGCAGCGTTACGGCCGACTGGACATCGGACACCTGCTGTTGACGCTGTTCCTCTGGGTCAACGTGTTGGTCACCTTGTGGGAAATGTGCCTGATCCTGCAGATCAAGCGGATCAAGGAGCAGTACGCCGCGTTCGTGCCCGCCTATCGGGGCCGGGAACTGAGCCGCCTCCTCGACTTCTTCACCGCGCCGATCCGGTGGTCCGATGTGCCGCGCCCGCGCAGATGGGCCGAGGTGTGGTCGTCCTATTCGCTGTTCGACGACGCCTACGCCAACGAGAGGTCCTTCGGCTTCTGGGTCGATACCGGCAACGGGTATTCGACATTGATCCCATCAGTCGTGTTCCTCTACGGGATGACCTACGATTTCATGCCTGCGCAGTGGTTGGGCATTATCGGGGTGGCCCTGTTCTGGCAGAAGTTCTACGGAACCATCATCTACTTCTGGGCCTATGTGCACAGCAAGCAGTATGTCGGCCAGCCCAGGGGCGGTGTCATATTCGTCGCCCTGTTGAACGGGCTGTGGTTCCTCGGCCCCGCCTGGGGCATGGTCATCAGCATCAGCATGATCACCTCGGGCGGCTTCGGCATCGTTCGCTGACCCCGGCGCCGCGCCAACCCGGTCACACCACACACTCTCCGAGAAAAACGGGGAAGCGCACCTTAACCTCGGCTGGCCGGTGAGAAAATGAGCGGCATGAATGCGGCCCATCCTGGGTTGGATCTGCTGCTCCGCGTGGGGTTGGCCACCCTGCTCGGTGTCGCGATCGGCTTGGAACGCCAGTGGCGGTCGCGGATGGCCGGGCTGCAGACCATGGCGCTCGTCAGTATGGGGTCGGCGTTGTTCACGGTCATGGGTGCATACGACTTCCCTGCGGGCGGCGACCGGAACAGGGTTGCCGCCCAGATCGTCACGGGCATCGGGTTCTTGGGTGCCGGGGTGATCATCAAGTCAGGTATGACAGTGGCCGGCCTGAACACCGCCGCGACGCTGTGGGCGACGGCGGCGGTGGGTGCGTTGTGTGGCGTGGGGATGTGGCGCGAAGCGGTCGTAGGCGCGGTGATAATCGTCGCCGCCAACGGATTGCTCTACCCGCTGGCGAAGTGGATCGACCGCAGACCGCAGAAGCCCGGCCATGGGAGACAGGCCGACTTTTGAATCGAGCCCCCTGTCAGGATTGAACTGACGACCTTCGCTTTACAAGAGCGGTGCTCTACCACTGAGCTAAGGAGGCGAGTGGCTCATCGTCGAGCCGTCTGACAGCCTATCCGGTCACTCGTCGTGTTCGACGACGCGCTGTGAGGTGACCGGTCGGGTGCCGTATCGCCGGCTCCGGCCGGGCAGCGGGATCCGGTCGGCGATGTTGCTCAGCGGGTTCACCACGGCGCTGAGCGTGATGACCGCCTCGCGCAGCGTCTCGATCGTCGGCGCCAACGCCTCCAGGCCCGGTGTCAGCCGGTTGAGGGTGTCAGCCACGTCCGCCAGCTGCTCGAGCGGGCCGTTCCGGGCGGTCAGCTTGTCGACCAGCCCGCCTTCGGCCACCAGCCGGTCGGCCAGGCCGTCCTCCGCCAGCAGCCGTTCGACCAGGCCGTCCTCGTCGAGGAACTGGTCGAGCAGACCGCCGGGTTCCAGCGCGCGCTCCAGGCCGCCGCCCTCGGCCGTCAGGCGGTCCAGGACCCCGCCCGGAGCGGTCAACCGGTCGACCAGCCCGCCTGGGCGCAGCAGCCGATCCACCGGACCGTCGGTGGCCAGGGCGCGGCCCAGCGGCGCCTCGCCGTCAAGGAGGGTGTCCACCACCTTCGCGATCCGGTTTGCTCGCGCGATGGTCTCATCGAGGCCGAGCGCGTGCACAACCGCGGGCCGAGCCGCGGCGCCGACATCGTCCAGGGTGCGTCTGGCCAGGTCAAGGGTGACGTTGGCAACGCCCACGCTGGCTTCGGTGGCGGCCAGGCTGACCCGCACCGGGACGAAGGCGATATTCACCAGGTTCCTGCCTAGGCCCATGGCAGCAAGTCTTGCACACGCCCGCCGGAACACGTTCACAGGAAACTTGCAGGAACCCGGAAGACGATGGAAAGGAATTTGGAGGACATTGAGGAGTATGGCTGCGCCCCTGAGCACTCAGACATCGCCCGAAGCCCGCGTCCTGGTGGTCGACGACGAGACCAACATCGTCGAGCTGCTGTCCGTCAGCCTGAAATTCCAGGGCTTCGAGGTCTACACGGCCGGCAGCGGCCCGGCCGCGCTCGACCGTGCCCGCGAGGTCAAACCGGACGCGGTGATCCTCGATGTGATGATGCCGGGCATGGACGGCTTCGGCGTGCTGCGCAGGCTGCGCGCCGACGGAATCGACGCGCCCGCACTGTTCCTGACCGCCCGTGACACCCTGCAGGACAAGATCACCGGCCTGACTCTGGGCGGCGACGACTACGTGACCAAGCCGTTCAGCCTCGAGGAGGTGGTGGCGCGGCTGCGCGTGATCCTGCGTCGCACCAATCGGGGGGCCGAGGAGGTCCGCACGTCGCGCTTGTCCTTCGCCGACATCGAGCTCGACGAAGACACCCACGAGGTGTGGAAGGCGGGCGAGCCGGTTTCCCTGTCGCCGACGGAGTTCACGTTGCTGCGGTACTTCGTGATCAACGCCGGAACCGTGCTGAGCAAGCCGAAGATCCTCGACCACGTGTGGCGCTACGACTTCGGCGGCGACGTCAACGTCGTGGAGTCCTATGTGTCCTACCTGCGGCGCAAAATCGACACCGGTGAGAAGCGACTGCTGCACACACTGCGCGGTGTCGGCTATGTCCTGCGGGAGCCCCGCTAGCGGACAATAGGCGTCATGTCCGAACGCGTGCGGCCCGGCATACCCCTGCGGGTGGCGCTGGTGGCCGCGACCTTGGTGCTGGTCGCCCTGGGTCTGTTGGCGTCCGGCATCGCGGTGACGACCATCCTGCGTCACGATTCGATCAACCGTGTCGACCAGACCCTGGTCGACGCGTCCAACAGTTGGGCGCAGGCGCCGCGGCGGACGTTGCCGGCGGTCAGCGAGGTGCCCAACCCGGGAAGGCCGCCGTCGAACTTCTACGTGCGGGGCATCGGCGCCGACGGCCAGGTCTGGATCGCCGTCAACGACCGCGACGCCGAGCCGGACCTGCCCGACGACAACGACGTCGGCGCCGAGCCGACGACGGTCGGTTCGGTGAACGGTTCGCACGTGAAGTGGCGGGCGGTATCGGTGCGCGGCCCCGCGGGCGAGCTGACCACCGTCGCCATCGACCTCTCCGATGTGGAGTCGACGGTACGGTCGCTGATCTACGCACAGATCGGCATCGGCGCGGCGGTGCTGCTGGGGCTGGGGGTGGTGGGATACGCGGTGGTCCACCGCAGCCTGCGCCCCCTGGTCGAAGTCGAGCAGACGGCCGCCGCAATCGCCGCCGGGGAGCTGGACCGCCGTGTGCCACAACGTGATCCACGTACGGAGGTCGGCCGCCTGTCGCTCGCCTTGAACGGCATGCTGGCGCAGATCCAGCGCGCGGTGGCATCCTCGGAGAACTCCGCCGAGCAGGCCCGCAGCTCCGAGTTGCGGATGCGCCGGTTCATCACCGACGCCAGCCACGAATTGCGCACCCCGCTGACCACGATCCGTGGTTTCGCCGAGTTGTACCGGCAGGGCGCGGCCCGCGACGTCGAGATGCTGATGTCCCGTATCGAAAGTGAATCGCGCCGGATGGGATTGATGGTCGAAGACCTGTTGCTGCTGGCGCGGCTGGATGCCCAGCGTCCGCTCGATCAACATCGCGTCGACTTGCTGACCCTGGCTACCGACGCTGTGCACGACGCGCAATCCATTGCGCCACAACGCCAGATCTCGATGGAGGTGTTCGACGGACCGGGGACACCGGAGGTGATCGGCGACGAGGCCCGGCTGCGGCAGGTGCTCGGGAACCTGGTCGCCAACGCGCTGCAGCACACTCCTGAGTGGGCCGGCGTCAGGGTGCGTGTCGGGACCACCGCGTCCGATGCGGTCTTGGAGGTGGTCGACCAGGGCCCGGGGATGGACGAGCAGGACGCGCAACGGGTGTTCGAGCGGTTCTACCGCACCGATTCATCACGCGCCCGCACCAGCGGCGGCGCGGGACTGGGGTTGTCCATCGTCGATTCGCTGGTGCGCGCCCATGGTGGAACGGTGACGGTTGCCACCGCGCCCGGACGGGGCAGCCGGTTCCGGGTCGCCCTGCCGCGCGTAACCGACGCGGCCGAACGCGCCGGTGGTGACGACGAGGATGTACCGGGCGACGCGGAGTTGGTCAATCCATTTCTGCCAGAGCGGCTTTGATCTTGGCCTGTGCCTCGTCGAGTGATTCCGGCGAGGGATTGCGGTCCACTCCTGCGAAGCCGAAATCGGTGAGGTGGTATGCCGGGAACACGTGCACGTGCAGATGCGGGACCTCCAGGCCGGCGATCAGCAGGCCGGCGCGCTGGGCGCCGAACGCGTTGGTCACCGCCCTGCCGATGCGCTGTGACACCGCCATGCACCGGGCGAACACCGCCGGGTCGACGTCCTGCCACTGGTCGATCTGGGCGCGCGGGACCACGAGGGTGTGGCCCTGGGTCATCGGTTCGATGGTCAGGAAGGCGACGAATTCGTCGTCCTCGTAGACGAAGCGGCCCGGCAGTTCGCCGTTGATGATCTTGGTGAAGACGGAGCTCATCCCGGTCAGCGGTCGGCGTCGGTGTAGCGGATGACGCCGCGGATGTTGCGGCCCTCCAGCATGTCCTGGTAGCCGTCGTTGATCTGTTCCAGCTTGTACTGCCGGGTGACCATGTCGTCGAGGTTCAGCCGGCCGGCCTTGTACATCGACAGCAGCGCCGGGATGTCGTGGTGCGGGTTGCCGCCGCCGAAGATGGTGCCCTGCAGGTTCTTCTGCAGTAGCGTCAGCATCGACAGGTTCAGCTTCACGTCGTTGCTGGCCATGTTCGCCACCGCGGTCACCACGCAGGTGCCACCCTTGGCGGTGATGTTCAGGTAGTGATCGATGTCCTCGCCGTGCAGTTCGCCGACGGTGACGATGGTCTTGGCGGCCATCCGGCCCTCGGTGACCTCGGCGACACCGGCCATCGCGCTGAAGATGTCGGGGTACGCGTGGGTGGCACCGAATTTCAGCGCGTTGTCACGCTTGAACTCCACCGGGTCGACCGCGAAGACGTTGCGCGCACCGGCGTTCAGCGCACCCTGGAGCGCACCGGTGCCCACACCGCCGACTCCGACGATGACGACGTCGTCGCCGGGGCGGACGTTGCCGCTGCGCACCGCCGAGCCGTAGCCGGTGGTGACGCCGCAGCCGACCAGGCAGGCCACCTCGAAGGGGACGGACGGGTCGATCTTCACCACCGAGCTCTTGTGCACCACCATGTAGGGGCTGAAGGTGCCCAGCAGGGTCATCGGGATGACGGGTTGACCGTTCTTGACCGCGTGGACACGGTGGGTGCCGTCGGACACCGCGGTGCCGCCCAGCAGGCCCGCGCCCAGGTCACACAGGTTGCGCAGGCCGGCCTGGCACGACGGGCACTCGCCGCAGGACGGGATGAACGACAGCACGACGTGGTCGCCGGGTGCGATGTGTTCGACGCCGGGGCCGACCTCGGTGACGATGCCCGCACCTTCGTGACCGCCCAGGACGGGGAAGCCTGCCATCGGGATGTCGCCGGTCACCAGGTGGTGGTCCGAGTGGCACATGCCCGACGCTTCCATCTGGATCTTGACCTCGTCCTTGACGGGGTCGCCGATCTCGATCTCCTCGATCGACCACGGCTGATTGAACTCCCAGATCAGGGCGCCTTTGGTCTTCATCAGTACCTGCTTTCAGCTAGAGCAACCAGAGCCTCTAGCCACCAGACTAGAGGCTCTAGTTAGCAGCGTCACAATCCCCCCGATCAACCGCTTGGTGGGGGTCACCAGATCTTGACCGGAGCTTCCCCGATCGGGTAGTAGCCGGGCAGTTTCTCCCCGGCGAGGCTGCGCTCGATGCGCTTCTGCATCGTCGGGGTGAGGTCGCCGGAGGTGATCAGGTCCATGTACGCCTTCTGCACGTGGCCGAAGTCGAAGAAGTCCCGCTGCCACTCGATGAGCAGCTGATCGTTCAGCCGGAACCAACTGCCGCCGATCCCGTAGATCTCGTCCGTGGTCCCGTCGGACTTGTTGGCGATCTGCTTCCAGAAGCCGACGATCTCGTTCTGCTTCTCGTCGATGAGCACCTTCTGGTATTCGTAAACCCAGTTCTCCAGGCCTTCCATCTCGAGGCCCAGGGCCACGTCGCGGATCTCGTCTCGGCCGATGCACATGACGTCTTCCTTGGGGCCGATGTTCCAGCCGTAGGTCGCGTCCTCGGTGTAGAAGTCGGCCAGCGGCTTCCAGTCGCCGGCCTTCTCGGCATCCTGGTTCGCCTTGAGCCAGCGGTCGGCCCAGTCTTCGAGCGCTTCGCGTTTGACAGATGAAGCCATGATCAATCCTTCTCAGTTATGGACAGTGCCCGGGTGGGGCACATTTCGACGGCTCGCTCGACGTCCTCGCGCAGTTCGTCGGGCGGTTCGGGATCGAGGATCTCGACGATGCCGCGCTTGGGCACCTTGAAGACATCCGGTGCCTCGAGCTCGCACATGGCGTGGCCCTGGCACAGATCATCGTCGAGTTCGATTCGGTAGCAACCCATTTCAACCCACCCCGATCAAGCCTTGACGCGCCTGCGATAGCGCACCCGCGCCGGGCGGGCCAGCTGGACCACCATCTTGGAATGGTCGTTCTGGTAGCTCTCCGGCGGCTGGGCCATCTCGAACTCATACTCGCGCAGCAGAACCGAGAAGATCGCCTTGATCTGCATCTGCGCGAACGCCGCGCCCACGCAGCGGTGCCGGCCTGCGCCGAACGGAATCCAGGTCCAGCGGTTGATCAGATCCTCCTGGCGCGGCTTCTCGTACCGGTCCGGGTCGAAGGAGTCCGGGTTCGGGAAGTCCTCGGGCAGGCGGTTGGAGATCGCCGGGGAGGCCGCCACCATCTGCCCCTTGTGGATCGGGTGGCCGACGACCTCGAACTCACCCTGGGCCACCCGCATCAGGATGATCAGCGGCGGGTGCAGGCGCAGGGTCTCCTTGAGCGCATTGTCCAGGTTCGGGATCTGGCGCAGCGCATGGAAACTCACCTCCTGGCCGTCGGAATAGAGGTCATCGAGTTCCTGCTGGACCTTGGCGTAGAAGTCGGGGTTGCGCAGCAGTTCGATCATCGTCCACGAGGAGGTGCCCGAGCTGGTGTGGTGCCCGGCGAACATCAGCGAGATGAACATGCCGGTGATCTCGTGGGCCGAGAAGCGGGGATTGCCTTCCTCGTCCTTGATCGACACCAATACATCGAGCAGGTCGCGGTCGGTCTTGTCGGCGGGCGGGTTGGCGATGCGCCCTTCCATGACTTCCTGCACCAGCTCCACCAGGCCGGCACGGGCCTCGTCGCGCATGCGGAAGCTCTCGATCGGCAGGTACGGGTCGACGTAGCACAGCGGGTCGGTGCCGCGTTCGAGCAGATGGAAGAGGTCCGCGAACCGGGAGTCGAGCTGGTTGCGGAACTTGAGCCCGATCAGGCACGCCGTCGAGGTGTAGATGGTCAGCTCGGTGAAGAACTCCAGCAAGTCGATTTCTCCTGAGTCGCCCCAGTTCTCGATCATCTTGCGCACTTCGTTCTCGATGGTGGCGGCGTGGCCCTTCATCTGCTCACCCCGCAGTGCGGTGTTGTGCAGCATCTCCGCCCGGCGTTCGGGATCGGTGTCGAACACCACGCCCTCGCCGAAGACCGGGGTCATGAACGGATACGCCTCGGCCTGGTTGAGGTCGCTGTCAGCGGAGCGGAAGAAGAACTCGTTGGCCTCCGCGCCGGAGAGCAGCACCACCTGCTTGTCGGCCAGCTGGAACCAGCCGGCGTCGCCGCACTCGTCGCGGATCCGCCACATCAGGCCGATCGGATCCGTGCGGAACTCCTCAAGGTGGCCGTGCTCCCCATCACCGCCGGAAACCCGTTGAACCTCTTTGAGTTCGGAAGTTGTCATCGGACTCTCCTAGGTCTCGACTCGAAGCTTTTGACGGTCGGTGACATCGGCGAGGGGAGCCTCGGGCTGAATCTCCAGTTCGGCGATGAAGCCGCCACGCGGTGTTTCCGCGACGAACGTGATCGCGCGGGCCAGATCGGCGGCCCGCAGGAAGTAGTCGTGGCGGGCCTGACCCCACTTGGCCCAGTCTTCGAGCATCGGGCCGACCTTGTCCATGTCGGCACTCCAGCCCATGGCGGTCTTGGTCGGCCCGGGGTGCACCACCGAGGCACGCACTCCGGTGCCCTCGAGTTCCATCTGCAGGGTCTTGGCCATCGCCAGCAGGCCCGCCTTGGCCGCGCCGTAGCCACCCATGTGCGGGCGCGGGCGCAGCGAGACGTCGGAACCCACGAAGATGACGTCACCGCGGCGACGCTCGACCATGCCCGGAACCACGGCTGCGACAAGGCGATTGGCGCCGATCAGATGGATCTGGATCTGATTCTCGAACTCGTCGGTGCTGATTTCGTGGAGCTGACCGAAGAAGGTGTCACCGGCGCCGGCCACCAGCAGCTCGATGTCACCGAGCGCCTCGGCCGCCCCGTGTACGAAGCTCTTGACCGAATCGGCGTCGGTCACGTCGAGCGGCAGCGCGACGGCTTCGCCGCCGTCGGCGACGATCTTGTCGACAAGTTCCTGGCACTTCTCCACCCGACGGGCCCCCAGGGCGACCGGAAAGCCGTGCGCCGCCAGCTCGGTCGCGGTGGCCGCTCCGATACCGGAGGAGGCGCCGGCGACGATCGCGGGCCGGCGGGCGGGGTGCGGTTCGAAACGCGCCATCTTGATTGTGGCCTTTCCCGGACTTCTCAGCGGACCTGGATGTTGATGGGGAGGTGTGCGAATCCGCGGACGTTGCTGGAGTGCACGCGCACGCAGTTGGCTTCGTCGACCTCGAAGCTGCGGATTCGTTTGAACAGCTCGGTCAGCGCCACCCGCGCTTCCATCCGGGCCAGGTGGGCGCCCAGGCAGAAGTGGGCACCACTGCCGAAACTCAGCAGTTTCGAACCGATTTCGCGACCGATGACGAAGTCGTCGGGATTCTCGAAAACCCGCTCGTCGCGATGTGCCGATCCGGGCAGCAACAGCAGGATCTCGCCGTCGCCGACGGTGGTGTCGTAGAACGTGACCTCCCCCTCGACCGTGCGGGCCAGGATCTGGCTGGACGTGTCGTAGCGAAGCGTCTCCTCGACCCACAGCGGAACGCGCTCCAAGTCGGAGTACACCGGGGTCAGCTGGTCGGGGTTCTTGTGGCCCCAGAATGCGGCGTTGGCAAGGAGTTTGGTGGTGGTCTCGTTTCCGGCGATCACCATCAGGAACAAGAAGCCCAGGATCTCGTCGTCGGTCAGCTTGTCGCCGTCGATCTCGGCTTCCAGCAGTGCGGAGGTCAGGTCGTCGGACGGTTGTTTGCGGCGCTGGGCGACCATGTCCTGGTAGTAGACGATTAGGTTGAGCGACGCCTCGATGGCCTCCGGCGGCACGTCGGTGACGCCGTCCTCACGGTGCATGACGCCGTCGGCCCAGGCCCGCAACGTCTGACGGTCGGGCTCGGGCACGCCCATGAGTTCGGAGATCACGTCCATCGGCAGCTTGCCGGCGAATTCGGTCACGTAGTCGACTGTTGAGCCGGTGGCGCCCACCTTCTCCAGCATGGTGTCCAGGTGCCGGTGCGCGATCTCGGTGACTCGCGGCTCCAGCTCGCGAATTCGCCTGGGAGTGAACCCCTTTGACACCAGTGTCCGCAGTCGCAGGTGAGCCGGGTCGTCCATGGCGAGGAACGACATCGTCTTCGACGCGTGCGGTCCGCGGGAGGCCGGATCCAGGGATACGCCGAACTTGTTGGACAGGGAGGTGCTGTTGCGGAAGCCCGCCACGACGTCGGCGTGCCGCGAGACGGCCCAGAACCCCAGTCGGTCGTTGCGGTACAGCGGGGCCTCGTCGCGCAGCCGCTTGTAGTACGGATACGGGTCCTCGTGGAAGTCGTAGTCGTACGGGTCGAGGGTCGGCGGGTTGTCGGTCTGGTCTGTCATGGGTTTGTCGGCTCTCCCAGGATCAGGCCGACCACGAAGGTCAGCTGGTCTGCGATCTGGCGGTAGGTGAAGGCGCCGCTGCCGGCTTGGACGAGCGCGCCGAAGAACGTCATCTCCAGCGCGCCGATGGTGCGCGCATCGGCATCCGGCCCGATCGCCGATGCGATCCGGCGGTGGATCTCCGCGCCGATGCGGTTGCGGACACTCAGCACGGCGTCGTCGTTGCCCGACATCAGGGCGGTGGTGCAGGCGGCGGCGACCTCGGGCTCGTCGGCGACCACCAGTGTGAGATGGCGGAGCACGCTGTCTACCCGGGTCCCGAGCGTGTCGTTGACGTCGGTGAAGAACGGCACCTGCGTGACCAGGTCGAGGTAGACCTCGGCAACGAGGTGATTCTTCGAGGAGAAGTAGGTGTAGGCGGTGGCGGGTGCGACGTTGGCGCGCTTGGCGACGGCCCGGACCGTGAGATCCGCGTAGGAGCTTTCCCGCAGCATGTCCCGGGCGGCGGCCAGCACCCTGCGGAAGGTTTCCTCCTGACGCCGGTTGCGTGACGGCGCCGACCTGACGGAGGTGATCTCCACAGCGGAATGGCTGGACACATGTCCAACCTAACGGACGGACGGCGGCGGAGGCAAGACGTGATCGAGTCATCGCACATGAACAGTGCTTCTGTGGATGTGGACGCGGGCGCCTCTTGTCATTGACGGTAAAGAGAGGCTATGTTCGGGCAGCAATCATCGGACACATGTCCAGGCATCACACGGTTCAGTACAGACGGAGTCTCAACATGGCGCTGCTCGCCAACCGGGAAAGTCATTTGCTCATCGACGGCAAGCTCGTCGGTGGCGGGGGCGGCGCCTTCACGACCATCAACCCGGCCACCGAAGAAGTGCTGGGGGTCGCGGCCGATGCCGACGCCGTGGACATGTCGAACGCCATCGAGGCTGCGCGCCGCGCGTTCGACGACACCGACTGGTCGCGCAACATCGAGCTGCGGGTGCGGTGCATCCGTCAGCTACGGCAGGCGCTCAAGGACCACATAGAGGAACTGCGAGAGTTGACGATTGCGGAAGTCGGCGCGCCGCGTATGCTGACTTCCGGGGGCCAGCTCGAGGGCCCGGTAGACGACCTGTCGTTCTGTGCAGATACCGCCGAGAACTATTCCTGGACAACCGATCTCGGCTTTGCGAGGCCGCAGGGCATGCCGACCAACCGCACCATCGTCCGGGAAGCCGTCGGCGTCGTCGGTGCCATCACCCCGTGGAACTTCCCGCACCAGATCAACCTGGCCAAGATCGGGCCGGCGCTGGCGGCGGGCAACACCCTGGTGCTCAAGCCCGCGCCCGACACCCCGTGGATGGCGGCCGTGCTGGGACAGGTGATCGCCGAGCACACCGACTTCCCGGCCGGCGTGGTCAACATCGTCACCTCCAGCGACCACGGAGTCGGCGCGGTGCTGTCGAAAGACCCTCGGGTGGACATGATCTCGTTCACCGGGTCCACCGCCACCGGTCGGGCGATCATGGTCGACGGCGCGGCCACCATCAAGAAGGTGTTCCTCGAACTCGGCGGCAAGTCGGCGTTTTTGGTCCTCGACGACGCTGACGTGGCCGCGGCCTGCTCGATGGCCGGCTTCACCGCCGCGATGCACGCCGGTCAGGGTTGCGCGATCACCACGAGACTGGTGGTGCCGCGGGCCAAGTATGCCGAGGCGGTGGAATCGGCAGCGGCCACCATGGCCGGGCTGAAAGCCGGCGACCCGAACAGCAAGCGCACCGTCTGCGGCCCGGTGATCTCCGCGCGGCAGCGCGACCGGGTGCAGGCCTATCTCGACCTCGCGATCGAAGAGGGCGGCACGTTCGCTTGCGGCGGTGGACGGTCCGCCGATCACGACAAGGGATTCTTCATCGATCCCACGGTGATCGCCGGTCTGGACAACACCGCCCGGGTGGCCCGCGAGGAGATCTTCGGGCCGGTGCTGACCGTCATCGCCCACGACGGCGACGACGACGCGGTTCGGATCGCCAACGACTCCCCGTACGGGCTGTCGGGCACCGTGTTCTCCCCCGACCCCGAGCGGGCGGCCGGCATCGCGGCCCGGTTGCGGGTCGGCACGGTCAACGTCAACGGCGGGGTCTGGTACGCCGCGGACGCGCCGTTCGGCGGCTACAAGCAGTCCGGCGTCGGCCGCGAGATGGGTCTGGCCGGCTTCGAGGAGTACACCGAGATCAAGGTTATCGCCACCCTGGCCACATGATCCAAACACCATACACCGCAACGGATTCGAGGAGAGACACATGGGACGTTTCGAGAACAAGGTGGGCATCGTCACCGGTGCCGGTGGCGGTATCGGCCAGGCGTATGCCGAGGCGCTGGCCCGCGAGGGCGCCGCGGTGGTGATCGCCGACATCAACGTCGAAGGTGCGCAGAAGGTCGCCGACGGCATCAAGGGCGAGGGTGGTACCGCGCTGGCGCTGCCGGTCGACGTCTCCGATCCGGCCTCGGCCAAGGAGATGGCCGACCGTACGCTGGCCGAGTTCGGAGGCATCGACTACCTGGTGAACAACGCCGCGATCTTCGGCGGGATGAAGCTGGACTTCCTGGTCACCGTCGATCCCGAGTACTACAAGAAGTTCATGAGTGTGAATCTCGACGGTGCACTGTGGTGCACCCGGGCGGTGTACAAGAAGATGGCCAAGCGCGGCGGCGGTGCCATTGTCAACCAGTCGTCAACCGCGGCGTGGCTGTACTCGAACTTCTACGGCCTGGCCAAGGTGGGGATCAACGGTCTGACCCAGCAGCTCTCGCGTGAGCTCGGCGGGCAGAACATCCGGATCAACGCGATCGCGCCCGGCCCCATCGACACCGAGGCCAACCGCACGACAACGCCGCAGGAGATCGTCGCAGACATCGTCAAGGGTCTTCCGTTGTCCCGCATGGGAACTCCTGAGGACCTGGTCGGCATGTGCCTGTTCCTGCTCTCCGACGAGGCGAACTGGATCACCGGTCAGATCTTCAACGTCGACGGCGGACAGATCATCCGGTCATGAGCACCGCGGAGGGCTGCAAACTTGGCTATATAGGCCTGGGCAACCAGGGTGCGCCAATGGCCAGACGTCTCGTCGACTGGCCGGGCGGCCTCGTCGTGTTCGACGTACGTGCCGACGCCATGGCGCCGTTCACCGAGGCCGGCGCGACCGCGGCGAGCACCGTGGCGGACGTGGCCGCCGCCGACGTCGTCAGCGTCACCGTGCTCAACGACGAGCAGGTGCGTGACGTGGTCGCCGAACTCGCCGCCCACGCCCGGCCCGGCACCGTGATCGCGATCCATTCGACCATCGGGGCCGGTACCGCCGCGGAGTTGGCGGAACAGTTGCAGCCCAAGGGAATCCACGTCGTGGACGCCCCGGTGAGCGGCGGGGCCGGTGCCGCGGAGAAGGGCGAACTGGCCGTCATGGTCGGCGCCGACGACGAGGCCTACGACAAGGTCAAGCCGGTGTTCAAGCAGTGGGCCTCGATGGTCGTGCGCGCCGGTGACCCCGGGGCGGGCACCCGGATGAAGCTGGCCCGCAACATGCTGACGTTCGTCGGATTCGCCGCCGCCAACGAGTCGATGAGGTTGGCCGAGGCCGCCGGACTGGATCTGCAGAAGCTCGGCCGCGTGGTGCGCCATTCCGACGCGCAGTCGGGCGGCCCGGGCGCGATCATGGTCCGCGAGGATATGAAAACCCTTGAGCCCGAGAACTTTCTGTACGACATGTTCCTGCACACCCGCGGGCTGGGTGAAAAGGACCTCGGTCTGGCCCTCGAACTCGGCGAGGCCGTCGGCGTGGACCTTCCCCTGGCCGAAGTCGCGCGGCGCGACCTGGCCGCCGGACTCGGTGTCCCGCACACCGAATCGACCACCACGAAGGAGTGAGTGCGATGTCAAACGACGAGCTGCGCCGCAAGGGCCTGGCGAAGATGAACGAGGTCTACGGCTGGGAGATGCCCGACATCGAGGGTGACCCCTACTTCGATCTCACCGTCGACCACCTGTTCGGCACGATCTGGAGCGAGTCGAGCCTGTCGATGCGGGAGAAGCGCATCATGACGCTGGCCTGTGTGACCGCCGTCGGCCGGCAGGATCTGGCCGAGATCCAGATCAATGCCGCGCTGCTCAACGGTGAGCTCACCGATACCGAACTGAAGGAGATGGCGGTCTTCCTCACCCAGTACCTGGGCTTCCCGCTGGGGTCTGCGCTCAACGGCGCCGTCGACACCGTGGTGAACCGCCGCAAGAAGGCCGCCGCCAAAGGGCAGGCCGAAGACAAGAAGGCGAACGTCAACGCCGCGCTGAAGATGCACTCCGGCACGTCGCTGGACGAACTCTGAGCCGTCACTCGGCTGACGTGCCGGGGTGCCGTCAACCCCGACGGCGGGGGGCCCGATGGTGTTGAAGCGTGACGCAGTGTCACTCGACGGCCAGGTGGCGGTGGTGACCGGCGGTGGCGCCGGTATCGGTCGTGGCATCGCTGCCGGTCTGGCCGAGTTCGGCGCCCGCGTGGCGGTCTGGGAGCGCGACGATGCGTCCGCGACATCCTGCGCCCGGGAGATCGGCGGTTTGGCGTGCGTGACCGACGTGCGCGACGCCGCCCAGGTCGACGATGCGCTCGCCCGCACGATCGACGCACTGGGCGTCCCGACGATCCTGGTCAACAACGCCGGGGGAGTCTTCTGGTCGGGACTGCTGGACACCTCGGCCAACGGCTGGGACGCGCTGATCCGGTCCAATCTCACCCACGTGCTGTTGTGCACCCAGCGGGTCGCGCGGGCGATGGTCGACGCGGGGTCGGTCGGCAGCATCATCAACATCAGCTCCATCGAAGGCACCCGGGCGGCACCCGGATATGCGGCCTACGCCGCGGCCAAGGCCGGTGTCCTCAACTTCACCAAGACTGCGGCGCTCGAACTGGCGCCGCACGGGATCCGGGTCAACGCGCTGGCACCCGACTTCACGCTCACCGAGGGTCTGGCCGAGCTGTCGCCCGACGGCGCGCAGCACGCAAGCCACATGGTGCCCCTGGGGCGCGCCGGTCATGTCGATGAGATGGCCGGTGCCGCAGTTTTTCTGGCGAGCGACCTGAGCTCGTACGTCACCGGCCAGACCCTGCACGTCGACGGCGGGACCGCCGCCGCCGGTGGCTGGTACCACCATCCGGGCGACGGGCATTACGTGCTGGGCGCATCGGTCTCCTGACCACTGTGCGGTGCCGGCGGATTCCTTGGGTGCGCCTGACCCGGCCGGGGCCACCTGCGCTGGCCAACATTCGAGCAAAATGCGCGTATGTTGGGGGTGTGGAGTTGTGGACCTCGGAGCAAGCCGCGCAGCACTGGGGTGTAACGGCTGCGCGCGCTCGTGCCATCTTGGCCGACCGCCACATCAGTCGAATATCGGGATATCCCGCTGACGACATTCGCGCCGTGCAGCGCCGCCAGGGCGCGCGCACCGATCTGGCGGTCCCGGCGGCCGCGGCGTCGCTGACCGAGATCGCCGGCGCCATCGCCGGCCACGATGACGACGCGACTCGATGGCGGTTGTTCTTCGAGTTCCTGCGGGGTGCCGACGAACTCGGGGCGGCGGCACTTCCGCTGACCACACGCGAGCCACCACTGACGGGCGATGCCCGCTTCGACGCCCTGCTCGGCGCAGCCGCCGAACACATCGCTGCGCGCTATGGGCGGCCAGGCCCGCTGTGGACACTCACCGTCGACCGGTTTCTGCCCCGCCCGTGGTGGACATCGCCACTGCGGTCGGCCCGCACCGAAGCGGTGTTGTGGACGCCTTCATCGTTTCGGCGTCGCGGCATCTATCTCGAACGCAACAATCTCACCCAGGACGGAGCCGAGGCCAACATAGCCGAGCCGCTATTCGACGCAGCGGACATCCGCCGTGCCTTCGCTGAATTGGCCGGTAAGCTGAAGCACCGCAACATCATCGGGCAAGTCCACGTCTACGGCGGAGCGGCCATGCTGCTGGCCTACAACCCCGAGCGTGCGGTCACCCGGGACATCGACGCTCTTTTCACCCCCGATGGCCCCATGATCGCCGCGATCCGCGAGATCGCGGTTGAGCGCGGTTGGCCATCGACATGGTTGAACAACCAAGCGGCCGTTTACGTCTCGCGCACTCCGGGAGAAGGTCAGCGCGTGTTTGACCATCCGCATCTGCAGGTGATGGTCACCCCACCCGATCACCTGCTGGCGATGAAGGTGCTGGCCGCGCGGGTTGTCCGCGATAGCGACGATCTGCGCGTGCTGTTCGACCACCTCGGCGTCACGACGCCGGACGACGTGTGGCCGATCGTCGAACGGTTCTTCCCTGGCACCGTCATCCCCGCGCGTGACCAGCGACTGGTGGAAGACTTGCTTGACGGCTGACAGCTTGCGCGTACGCCGCCTGCACATGCGCACGGCGCCTAGCGGCACTCCGCGACACTGTGTCGCACAATCCCGAGCAGCCGCTGGTCACCCGCGCCGACTGGGACGGCATCGCGCTCGTCGAAGTGGCCTCGGACTGGTCAACGAAATCGCCGAAACCGGATCGGCGGTGGAGCGGGCCGGGGCCATCGCACGGGAACTGGCCGGATCCGACGGCGGCGCCATCGAGATGACCAAGCGTCTGATCAATGCCGCCGAGGCCGCATCGCTGGCCAACTTCCATCCACTCGAGCTGGCGTTGGCCACCGTCGCCCAACAGCGCTCCATCGCCGCTGACGCACGAGGCGAGTACTCCTAACCGATAGGGTTTCTCCGTGCGCGTCCTCGTGATCGGCTCCGGTGCCCGTGAACATGCCCTGCTGCTGGCGCTGCGCCGGGATCCGGACGTCGAGGCGCTGGCCGTGGCGCCCGGCAACGCCGGCACCGTGCTGATCGCCGAACAGCACGAGGTCGACGCCACGTCGGGCGAGGCCATCGTCGCGCTGGCCCGGCAGTTCGGTGCCGACCTGGTGGTCATCGGCCCGGAGGTGCCCCTGGTGCTCGGCGTCGCCGACGCCGTCCGGGCCGCCGGCATCGCGTGCTTCGGGCCGTCGAAGGACGCCGCCCGCATCGAGGGCTCCAAGGCCTTCGCCAAGGACGTGATGGCCGCCGCGGGGGTGCGGACCGCCACCAGCGAGACCGTCGACAACCCGGCACACCTGGACGCCGCACTGGACCGGTTCGGTCCGCCGGCCGGTCAGCGCGCGTGGGTGGTGAAGGACGACGGGCTGGCCGCGGGCAAAGGCGTGGTCGTCACCGCCGACCGCGACGCCGCCCGCGCGCATGCCGCCGAACTGCTCGAGACCGGCCATCCGGTGTTGCTCGAGTCGTTCCTGGACGGGCCCGAGGTGTCGCTGTTCTGCGTCGTCGACGGGGAGACCGTGGTGCCGCTGCTGCCCGCGCAGGACTTCAAGCGCGTCGGCGACGGCGACACCGGACCCAACACCGGCGGCATGGGCGCGTACGCGCCGCTGCCCTGGCTGCCCGACGACGTCGTCGCCGCCATCGTGGACGATGTGGTGAAACCCGTTGCCGTGGAAATGGTTCGGCGCGGCTGCCCGTTCACGGGACTGCTCTACGCGGGCCTGGCGATCACCTCCGCCGGACCTTCAGTGGTGGAGTTCAACTGCCGATTCGGCGACCCGGAGACCCAGGCCGTGCTGGCGCTGTTGCAGACCCCGCTGGGCGGACTGCTGCATGCGGCCGCCACCGGCACCCTGGCCGCCGCCGCCCCGCTGCGCTGGCACCCCGGCGCCGCGGTCACCGTCGTGATCGCCGCCGAGAACTACCCCGGCAAGCCGCGCACCGGCGACGTCATCGCCGGATCGGAGGCACCGGGCGTGCTGCACGCCGGCACCGTGCGCCGCGACGACGGCTCCGTCGTCTCTTCGGGCGGACGGGTGCTTTCGGTGGTCGGCACGGGTCCCGACCTGGCTGCGGCGCGTGCCGCCGCCTACGCCACTGTCGCATCGGTTCACCTGCCCGGCAGTCACTTTCGCTCCGATATCGCGCTGGCCGCCGAGCGCGGGGAGATCGCCCTCTGACCGGTTCGGCCGTTCCGGTTCGCCGGTTTGCCGAGTCGCTTACAGTTGACCCGTCGATTACCTGACGACGGGAGTCCTGCGATGTCCGAGCGTGTTGCGGTGGTTGTCGGGGGCGCCTCGGGGATCGGGCAGGCGGTCGCCGGCGGCCTGGCCGCCGACGGATACCGCGTCGTCGTCGCCGACCGCAACGCCGAGGGTGCCGCGGCCCGGGCCGCCGAACTGGGGGCGCCGGCCACCTCGGCCGCCGTGGACGTCACCGACGAGGCCACCGTCGCCGCGTTGTTCGAGCAGACCGGTCCGGTCGACGTCGTCGTCAACACCGCCGGGTTCGGCGACTTCGGCCGCATCGTCGACCTCGAGGCCGAGCGGTTCCGCGCCGTCGTGGACTGCTGCCTGACGGGCTCGTTCCTGGTGATGAAGCATGCCGGCCGCCAACTGCGAGACGGCGGATCGCTGGTGTCGATCACCTCGCTGAACGCGCGGCTGGCCGCCCCCGGCATGAGCGCCTACTGCTCGGCCAAGGCCGGGCTGGCCATGCTGACCCAAGTCGCGGCGCTCGAGTTCGCGCCGCGTGTCCGCGTCAACGCCGTGTCGCCGGGGTTCGTGCACACCCCGCTCACCGAGCTGGTGACCCTGGCGCCGGGCGTGCTGGAGGACTACGTCGACAACACCCCGCTGGGCCGGGTCGGCACGGCGCAGGACGTCGCCGACGCCGTGCTGTACCTGTGTTCGGACAAGGCGTCGTGGATGACCGGCGAGGTGATCGATCTCAACGGTGGCGCGCACCTCAAGCGGTACCCCGACGTGCTCGGCCACGTGGAGCGGATGGCTCAGGGGTGAGATTCGAAGGGCGGCAGGCCAGAACACCAGCGCCGGTGGATCGTTCGGGGCCGGGGAGCTGCCGAGTGTCATGCTGAGCACGGTGTGGCGCAGCACCGCTGTCGGCAGGTGCACCCGCTTCGGAGGGCCGGTGGTGCCACTGCTCAGAATGTTTCAGACCCGGATCGGCCGCGACCGGTGACCCGGTGCGTGCTCGGGTCCGGACGGGTCCGCCGGACCCGAGTGCCACGCCGGCGGCTCCCACCCGTTCGGCCGCGGCGGCAACGTCCGGCGACCAGTCCTGAGGATCGGCGAGAACCGCTGCGGGACTGATGGTTTCGATGTCAGCCGCGATCGCGCCCGGCGCCTGGTAGGAGTAGACCATCGACACGGGGCGCCGGCTCGCGATGAACCCGAGGATGGCGGCCGCGTGCGGTACGCGGTTGCAGACCACCAGGGCGATCGGCTCGGACGACCCGATGCCCTGCAATTCCCGTTCGATGGCCGTGTGGTAGCCGGTGATTTCGTCTCCGGAGCACCAGGTTCCTTCGAACTCGATGCACGGCCGGGCACCGTAGGCGGCCAGCCGTGCGGCGAGGTGGCCGGCGAACTCAGTACTGCGAGGATCCGAGGTCAACCGAAATCGCCGCCGCGGTGATGCATTTGGATTCGTCGGACGCCAGCCAGCACACGGTGTCGGCGATGTCCTCGGCCATGGACACGTACGGCGGCATCATCGGCGTACCCATGTGGGCCAGCTGCGCGTTGGTGTCGCCGGCGCGCTGCAGTGCGCCCAGCATGTCACCGGTGCCCATGTCGGTGGCGACCGGGCCCGGATGCACGCTGTTGACCCGGATCGAGTGCCGGCCCAGTTCGGCGGCCAGCCCGCGGGCCATCCCGAGCACCGCGTGCTTGCTGGCGGTGTAGTGGATCATGAACGGCTGCATGCTGATTCCGGCCGCAGAGCTGATCAGGACGATCGAGCCCCCGCGGCCACCGTCGATGATGTGCTGCGCGCCGGCCGTCACCGCGTTCCAGGTGCCCGTCACGTTCGTGTCGAGCACGTCGCGGAAGTCCTCGACGGTGATTTGATCCCAGGGCTGGGGCGCGGTGACACCGGCGTTGGCGACGATGACGTCCAGGCGGCCCAGTTCGGTCACCGCGGTGTCCACCGCCTCGTTCAACTCGGCGGCATCGCGGGTGTTCACGATGTAGGGCAGGATGCGGCGTCCGGTGGCCTCGACGAGGCGGACGGTTTCGTCGAGGTCTTCCTTGGTGGCCGGGTTGTAGGGCACGCACGACGGCAGCGGCCCGCAGATGTCGACGGCGATGATGTCCGCGCCCTCGGAGGCCATCTTGACGGCGTGGGCACGGCCCTGGCCGCGGGCCGCTCCGGTGATGAACGCGACCCGGTCGGTCAGTCGGTCGGACATTGGTTTCCTCGCCCTATCGTCGGATAAACAGTAATACGTTCGATAGTAACGTTCGGCTCACTGCCCACGCTGGGCGGCCTTGACCAGGCCGCCGCCGATGATCAGTCGCTGGATCTCGCTGGTGCCCTCGTACAGGCGCAGCAGCCGGACCTCGCGGTAGATGCGCTCGACGGGCACCTCCCGCATGTAGCCGGTGCCGCCGTGGATCTGAACCGCGAGGTCGGCGACCTGGCCGGCCATCTCGGTGCAGAACAGCTTGGCCGCCGACGGTGCGATTCGGCGGTCCTCACCGCTGACCCACTTGCGAGCGGTGTCGCGGACCAGCGCCCGGCCGGCCAGCACCCCCGTCTGCTGGTCGGCGATCATCGCCTGCACCAACTGGAAGTCGCCGATCGGTGTTCCGCCCTGGGTGGCTGTCGCGGCGTAGCCGACCGATTCGTCGAGCGCGCGCTGCGCGGAGCCGACCGCCAGGGCGGCGATGTGCACGCGGCCGCGGGCCAGTGACGTCATCGCGGCCCGGTAGCCGTGATCCTCGGAGCCGCCGACGAGCGAGGACGCGGGCACGCGGACGTCGGTGAAGCTGACGTCGGCGGTCCAGGCGCCCTCCTGACCCATCTTCTTGTCCTTGACGCCGACCTCGACGCCGGGGGAGTCGGCCGGGACCAGGAAAACGGCGATGCCCGCCCCCTTGTCATCGGCGGGGCGGGTGCGTGCGAACACCACGAACAGCGTGGCGGTCGGCGCGTTGGTGATGAACCGCTTCTGGCCGTTGATCACCCACTCGTCTCCGTCGCGCACAGCCCTGGACCTGAGCCCCGACGGGTTGGAGCCCGCACCCGGCTCGGTCAGTGCGAACGACGCGACCACCGCACCGGAGGCGATGCCCTCGAGCCAGCGGGACTTCTGCTCGTCGGTACCGAACCCGACCAGCACCTGCCCGGCGATGCCGTTGTTGGTGCCGAACATCGAGCGCAGCGCCAATGACGTGTAACCCAGCTCCATGGCCAGCTCGACATCCTGGGCGAGGTTGAGTCCCAGGCCGCCCCACTCTTGCGGGATGGCGTAGCCGAACAGGCCCATCTTCATCGCCTGATCGCGGATGTCGTCGGGCACCCGGTCCTCGGCCAGGATCTCGTTCTCCCGGTGGACCACGACGTTGCGGACGAATTGCCTTGTCTGGCTGAGGATTCCGGCGAAATCCTCATCACTGACTTCTGGGGGTACGGCAGTTGCCATGATCGGCGCTCCTCGGTGGCAGGGACCCGCTGTTGGCTGCAGATCATATATGAAATATGATTCCGGAAAATCCGGCGGATTCACTTCGAGGCAGGGGATTGACTGTGAGGTTGTTGGAGGGCCGCACGGCGGTGGTGACCGGTGGGGCGCAGGGGCTCGGATTGGCGATCGCGCAGCGGTTCGTCGCCGAAGGTGCCCGGGTGGTACTGGGCGACCTGAACCTCGAGGCCACCGACGCCGCTGCCGCCGGACTGGGAGGCTCCGACGTCGCCCTCGCCCACCAGTGCGACGTCACCTCGGGCGCGGACGTCGACGGACTGGTGGCCGCGGCCGTGCAGAAGTTCGGCGGCCTGGACATCATGGTGAACAACGCTGGCATCACCCGTGACGCCACCCTGCGCAAGATGACCGAGGAGCAGTTCGACCAGGTGATCGCCGTGCACCTGAAGGGCACCTGGAACGGCCTGCGCGCCGCCGCGGCGATCATGCGCGAACAGCAGAGCGGCGCGATCGTGAACATGTCGTCGATCTCCGGAAAGGTCGGCATGATCGGGCAGACGAACTACTCGGCGGCCAAGGCCGGCATCGTCGGCATGACCAAGGCCGCCGCCAAGGAACTCGCGCATCTGGGCGTGCGGGTCAACGCGATCCAGCCCGGCCTCATCCGGTCTGCGATGACCGAGGCGATGCCGCAACGGATCTGGGATTCCAAGGTCGCCGAGGTGCCGATGGGGCGCGCGGGTGAACCCGACGAGGTCGCCAACGTGGCGCTGTTTCTGGCGTCGGACCTGTCTTCGTACATGACGGGCACGGTCCTCGAGGTCACCGGAGGCCGCCACCTGTGACCGCTTCGCCCCCACCCCCACCACGCCGAAACGTACGTTTCGGCGGAAAAGTGCGAGTGGAACCCGCCAAGGCGTCGATCTCGGCAACGGAAAGTGGAGCCCCATGCGAGAAGTAGTCATCTGCGAACCGGTGCGGACACCGATCGGCCGCTACGGCGGGATGTTCGCCGCGCTGACCGCGGTCGACCTCGCGGTCACGGCGTTGAAGGGCCTGTTGGAGCGCACCGGGGTAGCGCCCGACGCCGTTCAGGATGTCATTGTCGGGCACTGCTATCCCTCGATGGAAGCGCCCGCGATCGGCCGGGTCATCGCACTGGATGCCGGCCTGCCAGTGAGCGTTCCGGGTATGCAGTTGGACCGCCGCTGCGGTTCGGGTCTGCAGTCGGTGATCCAGGCCGCCATGCAGGTCGGCACCGGTCAGCACGACCTCGTCGTCGCCGGCGGCGCGGACAGCATGAGCAATGCGGTGTTCCACTCCACCGACATGCGCTGGGGTGGCTCCCGCGGTGGAGTCAAGGTGCACGACGCGCTGGCCCGCGGTCGCACCACCGCCGGCGGCAAGTTCCACCCGGTGCCCGGCGGCATGCTGGAGACCGCGGAGAACCTGCGCAGGCAGTACAACATCCCGCGCACCGAGCAGGACGAGCTCGCCGTTTCCTCCCATCAGCGGGCCGTCGAGGCGCAGCGCAGCGGCGTGTTCGCCGAAGAGATCATCCCGGTGACCGTCCCAGCCCGCAAGGGTGACCCAGCCGTCGTCGACACCGATGAGCATCCCCGCGCCGACACCACCGTCGAGAGCCTCTCGAAGTTGAAACCTGTTCTGGTCAAGGATGATCCGGAGGCCACCGTCACCGCGGGCAACTCCAGCGGGCAGAACGACGCCGCGTCGATGTGCATCGTCACCACCCCGGAGAAGGCTGCCGAACTCGGGCTCACACCGCTGGTGAAGTTGGTGTCCTGGGGCGTGGCCGGCGTCGAACCCAAGATCATGGGCATCGGGCCGGTTCCCGCGACGGCCGCCGCGCTCGGCCGGGCCGGGCTGGAGCTGAAGGACATCGACCTCATCGAACTCAACGAGGCGTTCGCCGCGCAGGCGCTGGCCTGCATGCGCGAATGGAAGTTCACCCCGGCCGATCTCGAGCGCACCAACGTGCACGGCTCCGGCATCTCGCTCGGGCACCCCGTCGGCGCGACCGGCGGCCGGATGCTCGCGACGCTGGCACGCGAACTGCAGCGTCGGCAGGCCCGCTACGGCCTGGAGGCCATGTGCATCGGTGGCGGCCAAGGGCTGGCCGCCGTATTCGAAAGGGTGGGGGCAGATGCCTAAACTCGCGCAGACGCTGGGACTTTCGGAGTTCCAGACCGAGATCGTCTCGACCGTCCGGCAATTCGTCGACAAGGAGGTCATCCCGGCCGCCCAGGAACTCGAGCACGCCGACACCTACCCGCAGGCCATCGTCGACCAGATGAAGGAGATGGGCCTGTTCGGGCTGATGATCCCGGAGGAGTACGGCGGGCTCGGTGAGTCGCTGCTCACCTACGCCCTGTGCGTGGAGGAACTGGCCCGCGGATGGATGAGCATCTCCGGTGTCATCAACACCCACTTCATCGTCGCGTACATGATCCGTCAGCACGGCACCGATGAACAGAAGCGCTACCACCTGACCAAGATGGCCACCGGCGAATCGCGCGGCGCGTTCTCGATGTCGGAGCCCGAGCTGGGTTCGGATGTGGCGGCGATCCGCACGAAGGCCCGTCGGGACGGTGACGGGTACGTCATCGACGGCCAGAAGATGTGGCTGACCAACGGTGGCAGTTCGACGCTGGTGGCGGTGCTGGTGCGCACGGACGAGGGCGCGGACAAGCCGCACCGGAACCTGACGGCGTTCTTGGTCGAGAAGCCGTCGGGATTCGGGGAAGTGCTTCCGGGAGTGACGATCCCGGGCAAGTTGGACAAGATGGGCTACAAGGGCATCGACACCACCGAGATGGTGTTCAGCGGCTACCGCACCTCGGCGGATCAGATTCTCGGCGGGAGGCCCGGTCAGGGCTTCTTCCAGATGATGGACGGCGTCGAGGTGGGCCGGGTCAACGTGTCGGCGCGAGCCTGCGGTGTCGGAATCCGCGCGTTCGAACTCGCGGCGCGATACGCCCAGCAGCGCTCGACGTTCGGCAAGCCGATCGCCGAGCATCAGGCCATCGCGTTCCAGCTGGCCGAGATGGCGACGAAAGTCGAAGCGGCACATCTGATGATGGTCAATGCCGCCCGCCTGAAGGACTCGGGCGAACGCAACGACGTCGCCGCGGGTATGGCCAAGTATCTGGCCAGCGAGTTCTGCGCGGAGGTCACCCAGCAGAGCTTCCGCATCCACGGCGGCTACGGGTACTCCAAGGAATACGAGATCGAGCGGCTGATGCGCGACGCGCCGTTCCTGTTGATCGGCGAGGGCACCAGCGAGATCCAGAAGCAGATCATCAGCAAGCGGTTGCTCGACGAATATCGGATCTGACGTGTCCGCACCGGAATTTGCGCCGCGCCCGCAGCTTGCCGAGGACGTGGCACGGTTGATCCGGCGGCGGATCTTCGACGGCACCTACCCGGCGGGGAACTACATCCGTCTCGAGCAGTTGGCCGATGAGCTCGGCATCAGCGTCACGCCGGTGCGGGAGGCATTGTTCGGACTGCGGACCGAGGGACTGCTGGTCCAGCAGCCGCGCCGTGGCTTCCTCGTCCTTCCCGTCACCCGTCGTGACATCGACGATGTCTCGGCCGTGCAAGGACATATCGGTGGAGAGTTGGCCAGCAGGGCGGCCGGCCACATCACCGTCGAACAGCTCGCGGAGCTGGAGCGGATCCAGCGCGAGCTCGAAGAGGCCTATGCCGCATACGACTACGAGGGTGCCATCCGGCTGAATCATGAGTTTCACCGTGGCATCAACGTGGCCGCCGACTCGCCGAAGCTCGCGCAGTTGATGTCCCAGATCACCCGTTACGCACTGGAATCGGTGTACCCGGCCGTCGACGGCTGGGCGGCCCAGTGCGCCCGCGATCACCGGCGAGTGCTCGCGGCGCTACGCAAGGGCGACGGCGACGCGGCCCGCACGGCGATGGATCGGCACCTGTGTGCCGGGTCGAAACCGTTGATCGAGCATCTGACCGTACTCGGGGTGGTGAAGGACTGATGGGCGTCCTCGACGGCATCCGGGTGCTCGACTACGGCCGGTTCATCGCGGCTCCCTGGTGCAGCGCGTTGCTTGCCGACATGGGCGCCGACGTGCTGCGGGTGGAGAAGCGTGAAGGCGGTGAGGACCGTTGGGTGCAGGCGGTCACCGAATCCGGCGAGGGCGGAACGTTTCTGCAGTGCAACCGCAACAAGCGTTCGCTGACACTGGATTCCACCACCGCCGAGGGTGCCGAGATCACCCGCCGTCTCGTCGCCCGCTCTGACATCGTGGTAGCCAACATGCCGGCGGCCGGAATGCGCGCCAGCGGTCTGGACTACGAGACGCTGCGCGCGGTCAAACCCGACATCATCCTGGCCAGTGCAACCGCGTACGGCGAAGGCGGGCCGTACAGCGAGCGGATCGGCTTCGACGGGGCCGGGCAGGTGATGTCGGGGGCGACGTATCGGCAGGGGCTGCCGGACCAGCCGATCCGAACGGTGGTGCCCTACACCGACTTCGGGACCGCGCTGACGCTCACGATCGGCGTCATGATGGCGCTCTACCACCGCGACAAGACCGGCGAGGGTCAGCATGTCGAGGGTGCGCTGTTGCCCACCGCGCTCATGCTGTCCAACGCCTTTCTGATCGAACGGGATCTGCTCGGAGTCGACAAGCCGCGGATGGGCAACCGCGGTACGTCGGTCGCGCCGTGCGACTTGTACCGGACATCCGACGGGGGCTGGGTGCTGCTGCAGATCGCGGGGCAGCCGATGTTCAAGCGATGGTGCAGACTGGTGGGGCGGGAGGATCTGTTCGACGATCCGCGGTTCGCCGATGACGATCTACGCTGGGCCAACGGAGACGTGCTGAATGATCTGATGGCCGACTGGTGCGCCGACAAGACGAAGGCCGAGGTGTTGGATGCCTTGGAGGCGGCGAAACTACCTGCTGCGCCTATGAATTCGACGGCCGATGTGCTGGTGGATCCACATGTACAGGCGATGGGCTACCTACAGCGGGTGCCGTTCCCGGGCGTGCCGCACGGTGTGCCGATCATCGAGACACCCTTCCGGTTGTCCGCCACGCCGGGCGAGATCCGTCGCCGCGCCCCTCTGCTCGGCGAGCACACCGACGAAGTGCTCGGCGAAATCGGATATGGTGCAGCAGATATCTCCGGGCTGCGCGAACGCGCCATCGTGTGAGATCAGAGGGCCGCCGTCGTCTTCGGCTCGCAATCGTTGGGGAGCCACTCGGTGACAGTCGACTACGTGAGCTGGGAACCACTCGACGATGCCGACATCGTCGAGCTGCACCCGAAGATGCCCGAAGTCCGGTACATAGCCTTCACCACCGGAGCCTGGGACCTGCTGGCGGAGGCATCCGCCGGCTCGACGCGGCACGGCCCGGCCGCCCCCTAGTGCCGACCGGAGGCGAAGATGTCGCGCAGTCGCGGGACGTCCACCTTGCCGGTGCTGCCGCGGGGAATGGCGTCGGCCGAGTCGACAACCACCCAGATGGTCGGCACTTTGAAGGAGCTGAGCAGCCTCCTTGCGGCCACCCGCAATTCGTCGACCGTCACGGCGCCCGCCACCATCGCCCCGACCGCGTCTCCCCGTGGCCCCGGCAGATTCGTCACGGCGGCGGCTCGGACCGCTGGGAGCGTCCGCAGCGCGGCGACCACCTCGGACGGGTACACCGTGGCCCCGCTGACCTTGAACATGTCGTCGGCGCGGCCGTGGTAGAACAGAAACCCCGCGTCGTCGAGGCGGCCGAGGTCCCCGGTCGAGTAGAAGCCGTCGACGGTGAAGACCTCCTCCCGGCTGCGCCGGCAGATCCCCCGTAACGTGTGCGGACCGCGCACCTGGATGACACCGACGCCGCCGCTGTCGGGGTCGGCGATGCGAACTTCCATGCCGGGAAACGGTTTTCCACAACTGCCCCATGCGGATTCGGGCATGTCGGTGTCGGCCGGATAGCCGCAGTAGGGGCCGAATGTCTCGGTCATCCCGAAGAGACTGGCCCGCGCACCGGGGCGGCTCCGCAGTTCCGGAGGCAACAGCGGCTCCAGGCTCCCGGCCCGCAGATCCGGCAGCGGGGCGTCGAGATGGTCTGCCAGTCCCTCGGCTTGATCGGGCCAGCCACGGAACAGCGTGACCCGCTCACGCCGCAGCAGTTCCAGGGTCGTCGCCGGTTGCGGGATCGCTTCGGTCACCAGGGTGGCGCCGGCGGCCAGGGTGGACAGCAAGCCGGCACCGAATCCGCCCACCCAGAAGAACGGCATCGGCAGGTACAACCGACTGCCGGCATCGATGCAGCGCGCCGTCAGACCTGCGCGCACCGCGCCGAAAGCGCCGCCGTGGGAGTGGATGACACCCTTGGGTGAACCGCTGCTGCCGGAGGTGAACAGCACTACGAGTGGATCGCTGGGTCGCACGTGACCGCCGGAGGCAGCGCCGGGTGACCAGTCCAGCACCTGCTCGGTTGTCCAGATTGCCCGCAGCGCGGGAAATTCCGGCGACCGTGGGGAAGGCAACCCGTCGAGGAGGCGATTGCCGCGGAAGTCCGGGACGGCGATGAGGAACTGCACCGCGGCAGTACGCAACGCGGCGTGCAACTCGACCGGCCGGAACAGGGTGCTCAGCGGGACCAGGACCGCGCCGATCCGGGTAACCGCCACGGCAATGCGCACCCAGTCGACGCTGTTGGGTGCGAGCAGGCCGACGCGGGACCCCTTGCCGACACCACTGGCCACCAATGCCGTGCCCAACGCCCGGGTGCTGACGTCAAGCTCGTGATGGGTCAAGGTGCTATCCGGATCGATCACCGCCGGCTTGTCTGCGTACCGCGTGGCGTTCGCTGCGACGACGGCGGCCATCGTCTGAGGTTCAGACATCGAACAGTCTTGCCAGCGCTGGCATGTCGATCTTTCCGCTGGACATCACCGGTAGATCGGCGCGATGGATCCACACGAAGCGGCGGGGAATCTTGTAGGCCGACAATAACTCCCGGAGTCGCGACCGGAGCAGGTTCTCGTCGATGTCGACCGGACGGTCGAAAACCAGCACGGCGGTGACGATCTGACCACGTTCGCGATCCGGCAGCCCGAACACGTGCGCGGTCGCGGCACCGCCCAGAACGGAGTCGAGGGCCCTCTCGACCTCGGTCGGCGTGACGTTGGCACCGGCGGTCTTGATCATCGCGCCCGCCCGGCCCAGGAAGTAATAGAACCCGTCGTCGTCGACGCGGACAAGGTCCCCGGTGTGGAACCAGGCGTCGGCATCGAAGCACTCCTCGCGGCTGCGTCCGTAGTAGCGCTGCATGAGGTACGGCCCCCGGATGCACAGTTCGCCCGATTCGAGCACCTTCGTCTCGAACCCGGGTGCGGGCCTCCCGTACGAGCCGCGTCTGCTCTCGGGCTGATCCGTGTCGTCACCGCACAGCAGCACCACGCTGCCGGCTTCGGTCATGCCGAGCATGTTGTGGCGTAGCTCGGGATCGGCCGGCCGGGCGTCCGGGGCCATGATGGGATACAGATTCCCACGCCGCATCGAGGAGAGGTCCCGGCTGCCGAAACTGGGGTGACGGGTCAGCAACGCGATGCCGCCCACGAAACCGTTTGTGATGGTGGGACGTTCGGCCTCCAGGAGGTTGAGCGTCTCAGCGGGGTCGATCGCATTGGAACAGATCAGGGTCGAACCGGCGAGCAGCGTGGCCAGCAGTGCGAAACCGAACCCCCCGATCCAGAAGAACGGTGAATTGCAGAACAGCCGGTCGGCGGCGGTCAGCCCGCGAATCTCGTTGAGATTGCGCTGATGCCCCAGCAGCGACTCATGGATGTGCACGGCCCCCTTGGGCGCCCCGGTCGAGCCCGAGGTGTAGATGATCGCCAGCGGGTCGCACCCGTCGACATCGTCTTCGCACGCCGCCAGTAGCGCCGGTTCGACCGCCTCGCCGAGCCGGATCAGTTCGCCGGTGTCGAAGCAGACCCGCCGCAAACACGGCACGTCCGCGCCGAAGATCTCGGCCAGCCGCCCGGCGTAGCCGTTTCCGCGGTACTCCCTGGCGGACAACAGAATCTCGACATCGGCGGAGGCCAGCTGGGTCCGCAGCTCGGCGGTGGTGGCGAAGGTCGAGAACGGAACGACCACCGCGCCGATGCGCGCGGAGGCCAGCATCGCCACGACGAAGGCCACGCCGTTCGGGTACAGCAGACCGACATGGGTGCCCTTGCCTGCTCCTGCGGCCAGCAGTCCGCGGGCGAGTGCCGCCGAGGTGCGAGAAGCCTCGGCGTAGCTCACCCGTTCCGAATCACAGATCAGCAGCGGGTGTTCGGAGTGGGCGTGTCGCCGCAATTCCGCCGGTACCGTCAGCTCAGTGGGCATGCTCGGCGAAATGCTTCCGCACCGCCCGCAGATCGGGCTTGCCCGACGGAGTCCGCGGAATCTCGTCGACGAATGCTATCTCGGCGGGAATCTCGTAGCCCGACAGCCGTGTTCGCAAATAGTCGCCCAGTACGTCGGCGGTGGCGACTTGCCCGGTCCGCAACTCGACCAGGGCGACGGGTACCTCGCCGAGGCGCCGGTCCGGGCGGCCCACCACCGAGGCGCCCTGCACATCCGGATGGGTTTCCAGCGCCGCCCGCACATCGTCGGGCATCACCTTGAACCCGCCGCGGATGATCGCCTGATCGGCGCGCCCCAGAATCCACAGGAAGCCGTCGGCGTCGATGCGGGCCAGATCGGTGGTGCGCATCCAGTGCGCGCCGGCACCGAACTGGGCCGGCTTGACTTCGAGCAGGCCGGGCTCGTCGGGCCCGAGGGGCCGGCCGTCCTCGGCGACCACCCGCAGGGCCGCGCCGGGATTCGCCCGCCCAACGCTGCCGCGCTTGGTCTGCCAGTACCGCTGATGGTCGGCCAGCGTCCAGGCGGCCACGCCGCCGCCGAATTCCGTTGCCGCATAGGATGTCAGAACTGGAACGCCGAACTTGGCGTTGAACGCGTCGGCGTCCTCCGCCGACAGCGGAGCCGTGCCGGACGTCACGGCCTGAACCCCCGCGAGGTCGTCGCGCGTCAACTCCGAGTGCAGCACCATGCGCAGGGCGGCCGGTACCAGTGACACCGCGCGGGGCCGGTGTTCGCGTACCGCCGTCGCCCACTTGTCCAGATCGAACTTCTCCAGCAGGACGAACGGCCGGGCCTCGGCGATGCACAGCAGTATCCGGAAGACGCCACCGACGTGCACCAGCGGCGAGTTCACGATCGCCACCCCGCGGCGCAGCGAGGTGGGCGCAGTACACGGCTCGGGATCCATCGTGCTGTGCGCCAGCATGTCGAACGTGAGGTCGATGCGTTTCGGCGGGCCGGTGGTACCGCTGGTGAGCATCCACACCGCCACCCCGGGTCGCCCGGGATCCGGCTGGCGCCCAACCGATTTTCGGAGCACAGAAGGCGTTTCGTCGAGGGTGATCACTGTGGTGTTCAGCCCGGGATCCACCAGCCTGGCCACATCGTCGGGTGCACCGAGAAGGAACGGAAGATCCAGCGCCGCGATGTCGGCGCGGGTGCGGTCATCGCCGCGGGACGGGTTGATCACCACGACGGTCCCACCGGTCAGCAGGACGCCCAGGAACGCGGCGACGTGGGCCGGCCGGTTGCGCAGCATGATGCCGACCTGTGCGGCGGGGCCGACGAGTTCGGCAACCCGGCGGGCGGCCGCACCGAGCTCGCCCCAGCTCAGCCACGCGCCGTCGTACTGGAGCGCCGGCGCGGGGGGATCCAGCACGAGCACGTCGGCGATCCGTCCGCTGAGGCGGTGCGGCATCACCGGATCCACGGTGCCGCGCGCGGCACGTCCGCGGACGCCTTCAGCTCGGCCTTGCCCAGCGGGTTGCCCAGCCGCGTGTAGATGAGGCCGTGATCGAGCGCGGCCCGGTACGGCTTGTCGAGGGACTCCCAGATCGCCTTGACGGTGCCCTGGGTGGCTGACGGGGGCTTGGCGGCAATGGCTTTCGCGATCTCGTGGGCCCGGGTCCACAGCTCGTCGGCCGACACCACCTCGGTGACCAGGCCGATCCGCAGCGCGGTGTCGGCACTGACACGTTCGTCGTTGCCCATCAAAGCCATCCGCAAGGTGTCGCCGAGTCCGATCTTGCGCATCAGCCCGATCGGCTCCAGTGCCGAGACCAGACCCGCGGTCACGTGCGAGTCGAAGAAGGTGGCCTCCTGCGAGCAGATCACCACGTCGGCTTCGTTGACGAAGTACAGCGCACCCGCGGTGCACATCCCCTGCACGGCGCACACCACCGGTTTCCACATCTTCTGCCACTTGGGGCTGAGCAGTTCGCCGGGATCCTCGTGGTTCCAGACGTTGTCGGGTTGGCCGTAGTCGGACTTGACGTCCAGCCCGGCACTGAACGCGCGGGTGCCGGCGGCGCGGAGAACGACGGCGTTGGTGGCCTCGTCGAGTTTCACGATGCGCCAGACTGCCTGCATCTCCTCGCACATGGTGCGGTTGAACGAGTTGAGCCGGTCGGGCCGGTTCAGGGTGATGGTGGCGACTTTGTCGGCGCGGTTGAACTCCAGCAGGACCGTCTCGAACGGCTGGGTCGCAGAGGATGTCTCGGGCATGTCAGCGGCACTTCCAGTTCGGTGCCCGCTTCTCGACGAAGGCGCGTGGACCCTCCCCGGCGTCCTCGGTCCGCAGGACTCGCTCGCGGAACGTCTCGGCCAGGATTTCGCCTTCCAGCAGCGGCAGGTCCAGCGTCTTGTGGATGGCCAGTCGGGTGCCCCGAACCGCAAGCGGTGCATTGGAGTTGACGATGTCGGCGATCTCGTGGGCCCGTTCCATCAGCCGGTCGTGTTCGACGACCTCGGTGATCATGCCGAGCTCGTAGGCCCGCTGGGCGCTCATCCGTTCGTGCTTGCCCATCAGGGCCATCCGCAGCGCGACCGACCGTGGCAACGCCCGCGCCACCCGCACCATTTCGCGCGCGGCCACCAGGCCGATGCTGACGTGCGGGTCGAAGAAGGTGGCCTTCTCGGACGCGATGACGATGTCGCCCGTGGTCACCCAGTCAAGCCCTGCGCCACAACAGATTCCGTTGATGGCGGCCAGCACGGGCTTGGCCATCCGGCGAAACGGGGGAGTGCCCTCCTGCGGGGCCTCCCACTGGTCGTAGGTGGACAGGTACGGCCGTTCGTAGATGACCTTGCCGTCGTCGGGTATCTCCTTGACGTCGGCGCCGGTGCAGAACGCCCGTCCGGTGCCGGTGACGACCATCAGCCAGACGTCGTCGTCGTTCTCGGCTTCGTCGTACGCCGCGCGCAGTTCGGTGACCATGTGCGGCGACAGCGCATTGAGGGCTTCGGGCCGGTTGAGCGTGATGGTGGCCGTGTGACCGTTCACTTCGTAGGTGATGGTGTCATAGCTGGGGGCCATGCGGTTCCTTTCTAGCGGCCCTGGAAGTCGGGTGCGCGGCGGTCCCGGAAGGCGGCCAGGCCTTCCTTGAAATCGGCGCTGCGGGCCGACAGTTCGAGGTCGGACAGTTCGTGTGCCATCGACTGGCCGAGGGTGGCGTGCTGCCCGTAGGCGATGGCGCGTTTCGCCAGCCCGAGGGCCACGGTGGGCCCGGTGGCGAGCCGTTCCAACAACTCTTCGGCGGCGCCTTGCAGCCCGTCGGTGTCGACGGCCTGATGGATCAGCCCCCAGTCGGCCGCGGTGGCGCCGGCGACTTTCTCGCCGAGGAGCAGCATCCGTCGGGCACGGGCCACCCCGACCAGCCGGGGCAGCAGCCAGGTGGCCCCGGAGTCCGGGCTGAACCCGCGGTCGACGAAGGGCTCCCAGAACATCGCGGTCTCCGCGGCCAGGGTGAAGTCGGCCGCGAGCGCTAGGTTGCAGCCGAGGCCGACGGCCCAGCCGCGCACGACGCACACCACGGGCAGCTGGATGGTGGCGATCAGTTCGATGACCCGGTTGGCGGTGTGCGGGATGCGACGCCCGAGTTCACCGGGGCGCGGCCGGCGGCCGGCGTCGTTGGTGGCCATCCAGTCGGCACCGCTGCAGAAGTCGGCGCCGGTGCCCTCGATGCACACCGCGCGCAGCGAATCGTCGTACGCGGCGGCGGTGAGCTCGGTGACGAGACTGTCGGTCATGCTGTGGCTCAGTGAGTTCCGCCGCTCCGATCGGTTCAGGATGAGGCGCAGGACGGCACCGTCGCGGAGGCATCCCACTGCGCCGTCACTCACCGTGAGCCGCCTTTCCCGCGTCGCTATCGATAGACCTACAGTAGACGATACGAGTCCAATCCTGTACAACTTAGCAAGGAAAGGCCCGGGACAACAGAGCGGGAGGGGTGCCGGTGCAGAGGATTCGTCCGCCCAGGGTGGCCGAACTGGTCGCCTCCCGCCTGCGTGACGACATCCTGTCCGGCCGGCTCAAGGAAGGCGACGTGCTGCCGACCCAGGAGAGTCTGTTCCAGGAGTTCGGTGTGAGCCCACCGGCCCTGCGCGAGGCCATCCACCTTCTCGAGACCGACGGCCTGATCTCGGTGCGACGCGGCAACGTCGGCGGCGCCGTCGTGCACCAGCCGTCGGCGCAGCGCACCGCCCACATGATCAGCATGGTGCTGCAGTCCCGGTCGGCCACGCCGGCCGACGTCAGCGGGGCCCTGATGCACCTGGAACCGATCTGCGCGGCGATGTGCGCCGCACGTACCGATCGGGACACCGAGGTGGTTCCCTACCTGCAGGCCGCGATCGACGCCCAGGCCGCAGCGTTCGAGGACGTCGCGCAGTTCGTCCCCAACGCTCGCCGGTTCCACGAAGCACTGGTGTCGCGGTGCGGGAACGAACCGATGATCCTGGTGATCGGTGCGCTGGAGCTGATCTGGTCGGCACACGAGTCGGCCGTGTGGAGTGACGCAGAGCTGACCCCGGGCGCGACGAACCGGCAGGCCACCCGGCGCGCCGCGCTGCGGGACCACCAGCGGTTGCTCGAGGCCATTCGAGACGGCAACGGCGAACGCGCCGAGCGGATCGCCCGCGACCATCTCATCGCCGACCGGGGGCAGACACTTGCCCTGGGTGCGGGAATAACCATTGAGGCCAACAAGATCTCGACGCAGAGGAGCACGCAGTGACGCAGATCGATTCCAGCGACGACCGGGTGTGCTTCGATGTCGACTACGACTCGAGGATCGCGACGATCACCCTGAACAACCCCAAGCAGCGCAACTCCTACGACGCGACGATGCGCGAGGCGGTTGGCCGTTGCCTGGATCTGGTCGCCGAGGACGACGATTTGACCGTCGTTCTGCTGCGCGGCGCCGAGGGTGTGTTCTCCACCGGCGCCGACATGAACAACGCGTACGGCTGGTACGGCGAGCGGGCCGACGGAACGAAGCGTGAAGACAAGCCGGCGAAGAGCCGGCCCAGCCAACGGCGACGACTCACGGTGGACCGCAAGTCATTCGGCTTCTACCACAACCTGATGGGCTTCCCGAAGATCACCGTCGGCGAGATCGGCGGCTATGCGCTGGGTGGTGGGTTCGAGATAGCGCTGATGATGGACATCTCGGTGATCGCGCGCGACACCCGTATCGGCATGCCGGCCACCCGATTCCTCGGCCCGGCACTGGGCAGTCTGCACATGTTCTTCCACCGGCTGGGCCCGGTGCTGGCGCGACGGATGCTGCTCACCGGCGACATCATCGCGGCCGCGGAGATCGAGCACCTCGGAGTATTCACCGAAACCTGCGCACCCGAAGCGGTTTCAGCCCGGGCAGAGTACTGGGCGCAGAAGGCTGCGAAGATGCCGGCCGACGGCGTGGTGATCGCCAAGGAGGCGTTTCGCCTTGTCGAGCAGAGCCAGGCCTACCAGGGTGAAGAGGTGTGCAGTTACCTCTTCCACGCCTACGGAACAAACCTGCAGTTCGCCCCTGGGGAGTTCAACTTCGTCAAGACCCGGGCGCAGGTCGGCACCAAGGAGGCGTTCCGGTTGCGCGACGAGCATTTCCATCTGCCCGAGCCGGAGGGTCCCTAGCCCCTCCCTAGCCCTCGCTAGCCCTTGCGGGACTTGGCGGTCTTCCGCCCCTCGGCGATCTGCCGCTCCACGTTGTCCAGGATGCAGTCCAGACCGTATTCGAAGTTGGAGTCGTCGGCGGCGCCGATCCGGTGCCCCCGGCGGCTGACCTGCGCCAGCAGCGGAGCGGCCTCGGCGTCGTAGACCATCGTCTCCTCGAAGTCGCCCGGACCGTCGTTGGCGGCGCGGTTCTTCTCGTAGAGACGTTGCAGCACAACCGATCCACGCACGTGCAGGGACACCGCTGAGTAAGCGTCGAACGCCTGCTCCGCGGTCAGCCCGGCCTGCACCAGGTTCTCGACGGCCAGTTCGACCTCCTGCACGCCGAGCTGGGCGGCCCGCGGCGACAGCGCCGATCGGATGAGGACGAGATCCGACAGGATCGGATTGCTCAGGAACGACTTGCGCATGTCCCGGGCGTGATTGCCCAGGGTCCTGCGCCAGTCTGCCGCCTCCACATACGGTGTGGCCACCGCGAATTGGCGCAGCGCGCGATCGGTCATCGCGTTGAGCAGGTCGTCCTTCTTGCGGAAGTACCAGTAGATGCTGGTGACTCCGACGCCGAGATGCTTGCCCAGCAGCGGCATGCTCAGGTTGTCGATCCCGACCTGCTCGGCGAGTTCGAAGGCGCCCCCGATGATGTCGTTCGGGTTGATCGAGCCGCGCTCGCGGCGTTGCCGCTTGGGAGCGGTCGCCTGCTTTGCCACTGCACTACCTCCCTCGAAAGCCCGGGCATGCCCGAGCCGTCCACCTTACCGGCAGCCATCCGGTTCGCGGCTCCGTGCGGACCCCGCTGAGATCAGGAACACAGCGGCACAGCCAGCGCGGAGACGCCCGGAAGGGCGATACCGAAATACCTATCGTAATCGTTTCGGGTAGGGTGCGGGGGTATTTCGTTTCGCCGCGCCGATGCGAAGGGGTCGACACCGGATGGATCTCGGGCTCGCGGGTGCGAAGGCCGTCGTGGTCGGTGGTAGCCGCGGAATGGGGCGGGCGGCCGCGCGGTGCTTCGCCGACGACGGGGCCCGGGTGGCCGTCGTCGCGCGCTCGGCCGGCGGCCTCGACCGCACGGTTGCCGACCTGACCGGGCGGGGTAGCCCGGACGCTTTCGGCCTGACCGCCGACATCACCGACGAGGCCGCCGTCAACGCCGCTTTCGACGAGATCGACCGGCGCTGGGACGGGGTGGCCAACATTCTGGTCAACGCCGCCTCGGGCAGCGTGGCGGGAACCTTCGACACCTTGTCCGACGCCGACTGGCGCACCGCGGTGGACGGCGGCGCGATGGGGATGATCCGCTGCGTGCGTGCCGCGCTGCCGCTGTTGCGCCGGGCCGAGTGGGCGCGGGTCGTCAACTTCTCGGCCAGTTCGTCCAAGCGCCAGACGGTTTCGCTGGTCGCCTACACCGCGGCGAAGTCGATGGTCACCAGCGTGTCGAAGAACCTCGCGCAACTGCTGGCCCCCGAGGAGATTCTGGTCAACGGACGGTGGGTGTCGACAGCGACGACCCCTACCGGCTGGCCGAGGCGGTCACCGAACACTTCGGGCATCCGGCCTACCTGCCGCGCACGGGCCTGCCCGACGAGGTGGGGCCGGTGGTGGCCTTTCTGGCCTCCAAACGTAACTCGTACATGACCGGCGCCGACGTGAACGTCGACGGCGGAACCGATTTCACCTGAGAGGGCGCCGTGGCAACAGCGAAGGACGCACGCGCGTGGGCGCCCGCCACGCTGCGGGGTATCGGCGACTCGCTGTACACCCGGTTCTCGGGTCCCGACGGCGACGACATCGACTGGGACGCCTACCGCACCCTGGTGCGGTACTGCGTCGCCGACCTCGGCCACGAAATGCTCTGGTGCACAAGCGGAGTCGGCGAGTTCTGGGCACTGACCATCGGTGAGCGCAAACGCCTGTTGGAGGTGGCGATCGAGGAGGGTCGCGCCGGCAACCCGGATCTGGTGGTCCAGGCGTGCACCGCGGCCACCTCGGCACCGTCGGGTATCTGCACGAGACGCCACAGCACAAGATCCTGACGCCGTACTGGGAGCTGATCTACGACGGCAAACTGCTCGAGGCGATGGACTACGCGCGCGAAACCGGGATGGATCAGTACGACCTCGACATGGCCGGCGCGTTCGTCTGCTATCCCGGGCGGCCGGACTACTTCACACACTGGGGCGGCGCGTTCAAACACGCGGCCGCGGTGCTGGGTTTGCCGGTCGGAGACCATCCGGATTCGCGGGCCCCGCGGGCGACCCTGCCGGACGCGGTGAAAGTGCAGATCGAGACCGCCTACCGGCGCCTCGGGCTGGTGGAAACGGCCTAGCTAGAAGCAGTTTCGCGGCGGTCGGAAGCGGCTTGCAGAATGCGCTACCGATAGGTATACAGTATGAGTGATCAAACCCGGGAGGACCAGCCGCCGATGAGCGCTGTCGAGGACGTGCGGCCCGCGCCGCTGCTCTACGAGGTTCGGGACTCCGGCGTGGCGATCCTGACGTTCAACCGGCCGGAGCGGATGAACTCCTGGGGCGGGCCCATGGTCGCCGAGTTCTACCGGCACATCGACATCGCGGAAGCGGATCCGCACGTCCGCGTCATCGTCGTCACCGGATCCGGTCGCGCATTCTGCGCCGGCGCCGACATGGGCGGTCTGGACGCCATCTCCGAGGTGACCGTCGACTCGGCAAGCAAGACCGACGTCAGTGAAATGGTCGCCGCCCGGCATCCGTACTTTCTGACCCAGCTGACCAAGCCCGTCATCGCCGCGATCAACGGCGCGGTCGCCGGAATGGGACTGTCGCAGGCACTGATGGCCGACATCCGGTTCGCCGCCGCCGGTGCCAAGTTCACCACCTCGTTCGCCCGGCGCGGATTGGTCGCCGAGTACGGCATCTCCTGGATCCTGCCCCGGCTGGTGGGCTGGGCGACGGCCACCGAGCTGCTGCTGTCCGGACGGATCTTCCTGGCCGAGGAGGCCGCCCGGCTCGGTCTGGTCAAGGAAGTGGTCCCGCGCGAGGAGTTGATGGACCGGGTGCTGGCCTACGCCGACGAGATGGCGGTCAATTGCGCGCCCAGTTCGATGGCGATCATGAAACGACAGCTCTACGCCGACGCTGGGACGGGCATCGTCGAAACCAGCGAAAAGGCCGAGAAACTCATGCACGATTCGATGCAACGCACCGACTTCATCGAGGGCATCACCGCCTTCTTCGAGAAGCGCCCGCCGAACTTCCCGCCCATGCCGGGCGCACTGCAGGATTGACCGAAAGGATTCGAAGCGATGACCACTCTGGAGCGGCCCACGCCGGCCAAGCTCGACTACGAGGCGATCGACGTCGACAACCACTACTACGAGCCGACAGACGCGTTCACCCGGCACCTGCCAAGGGAATTCAGGAGTCGCGGTGTGCAGATGGTGCAGGACGGCAAGCGGACGCTGGCCGTGTTCGGCGGGGTGGTCAACCACTTCATCCCCAACCCGACATTCGACCCGATCATCGAGCCGGGCTGTCTGGATCTGTTGTTCCGCGGGGAGATTCCCGAGGGTGTGGACCCGGCCTCGTTGATGAAGGTGGACCGGCTCGCCGACCATCCCGAGTACCAGAACCGGGATGCCCGGGTGAAGATCCTGGACAAGCAGAACCTGCAGTCGGTGTTCATGCTGCCGACCTTCGCCTGCGGTGTCGAGGAGGGGCTCAAACACGACATCCCCGCCACCATGGCGTCGCTGCACGCCTTCAACCAGTGGCTGGACGAGGACTGGGGTTTCGATCGGCCCGACCACCGGGTCTACAGTGCGCCGATCATCTCGCTGGCCGACCCGGAACAGGCGGTGCAGGAAGTCGAGTACGTCGCGGGCAAGGGCGCGAAGCTGGTGTGCGTGCGGCCCGCGCCGGTGCCGAGTGCGGTCAAGCCGCGTTCGCTCGGCGACCCGTTGCACGATCCGGTGTGGGCGCGGCTGGCCGAAGCCGGCATCCCGGTTGTCTTCCACCTGTCCGACTCCGGATACATGGCGGTCCCGGGGCTGTGGGGCGGTAGCGGGGTGTTCAAGGGCTTCGGCAAGCGTGATCCGCTGGACATGGTGATCATGGACGATCGCGCCATCCACGACACGATGGCCTCGATGATCGTGCACCAGGTGTTCACCCGGCATCCGAAACTCAAGGTGGTCAGCATCGAGAACGGCTCGTATTTCATCTACCGGCTGATCAAGCGGCTCAAGAAGTCCGCCAACAACGCTCCTTACCACTACAAGGAAGATCCGGTGGAGCAGCTGAAGAACAACGTGTGGATCGCGCCGTACTACGAAGACGATGTGAAACTGCTCGCCGACACCATCGGGGTGGACAAGATCCTGTTCGGCTCGGACTGGCCGCATGGCGAAGGGCTGGCGGATCCGACGTCGTTCACCGCAGACATCCCGCAATTCCCCGAGTTCAGCCACGAGGACACCCGAATGGTGATGCGCGACAACGCACTCACGCTGCTGGGCATAGACAGCGTACGTGGCTGAGTGGACGCTCGGGGCCGTCCTCGACGCGATTGCGCAGGCGGCGCCCGACCGGGTGATGACGGTCGCCGGTACGCGGCGCAGCACGTATGCCCAGACGGCGGAGCGCACCCGGCGTCTGGCGAATTTCCTGGCGCACAACGGGTTCGGCGTGCATACCGAGCGCACCCAGCTGCAGAACTGGGAATGCGGGCAGGACGTCGTCGCGCTGATCATGCACAACGACCTCTACCCGGACATGGTGCTGGCGTGCCTGAAGGCGCGGGTGGTGCCGGTGAACGTCAACTACCACTACACCCCTCGCGAGGTCGGTGAACTGCTGGCCTACCTCGGGCCGCGGGGCGTCATCTACCACCGGGCGTTGGGCGCGAAGTTCGCCGAAGTGTTGCCCGGCGGTGCGCAGTTGCTGATCTCGGTCGACGACGGCAGCGATCTGCCGGAGCTACCGGGTGCGGTCACCCTGGACGACGCGCTGGCCGACGGGGCCGAGGACGCCGACATCGCCGCGTCTCCCGACGACCTTCTGATGGTATGCACCGGCGGCACCACCGGTCGCCCCAAGGGCGTCATGTGGCGCCAGGGCGACATCTACGTGTCGTCCATGAACGGCGCCGACCACGGCCAAGTCACGGAGATCCACGACAAGGTGGTCAACCACGGGCCGCCGTGGTTCGCGGTGTCGCCCTTGATGCACGCCGCCGGGATGTGGACGGCGTTCTCGGCGGTGCTCAACGGACAAACCGTTGTCCTGCACGATACTTCGCGCAAGTTCGACCCGGCGCATGTGCTGCGCACAGCTGAGCGGGAGAAGGTCGGTCTGATGACCATGGTCGGTGACGCCTACGCGGGACCGATCGTCGAGGAACTGGGCCGGGGCCGCTACGACCTGTCGTCGCTGTTCGCCATCGGCACCGGCGGGGCGGGCACCAGCCTGAAGAATCAGCAGGGTCTGCTGGAGCACCTGCCGAACATCACGGTGATCAACGGCTACGGCTCGTCGGAGACCGGCAACATGGGCTTCGGGCACAACCAGCGTGGCACCCACACCGACACCTTCACGTTCCGCGAGGGCGGCCTGGTCCTGGCCGAGGACTACTCCCGCTTCCTGGAGCCCGGCGAGGCTCAGGTGGGCTGGTCCGCACGCACGGGCCGAATACCGTTGGGCTACTTCAACGACCGCGACGCCACCATGAAGACCTTCCCCGAGGTGGACGGCATCCGCGTGGTCATCTCCGGCGACCGGGCCGCCCTCGAGTCGGATGGCACCCTGCGGCTGTTCGGGCGCGATTCCCTGGTGGTCAACACCGGCGGCGAGAAGGTGTTCGTCGAGGAGGTCGAGGAGGTGCTGCGCGGCCATCCCGATGTGGCCGACGCCCTGGTGGTCGGCCGGGACAGTCCGCGCTGGGGTCAGGAGGTCGTCGCGGTCGTCGCGCCGAATGACGGTGCCCACCTCGAGTCCGACGTGCTCCACGAGTGGTGCGCCGCGAAGATGGCGAAATTCAAGGTGCCCAAGGAGTTTCTGATCGTCGACCAGGTGCGGCGACTCGGCAACGGCAAGGCCGACTACCGGTGGGCCAAGCAGACAGTCGCACAAGATCTTTCGGCAAAGGAGTGAGATGACGCAGCGTGTGATCGATTGTCTGGTCAACGTGCACTTCGGGGAGACCGAGGTGCAGCCGCAGTTCATGACCAAGGTCCGCGACGACTACTTCAAGGGCCCGAAGTCGATGTTCGACCCGGTCGACATGGGAGAGCTGCTCGACGAGATGGACCAGCACGGCGTCGAAAAGGCCGTCCTGATCGACAATCTCGCCAAACCATCAGTCACCGCGCGCAATTTCGTCGAGGCCCGACCGGACCGGTTCGCGCTGGCGATGGGCGGAGTCAACCTGCTCAAACCGACGCCGTCACTACGCGAGCTGACCGCCTTGGCCAATGACCTCCCGGTGGTGTACACCGTTGTGGGACCGAGCTTCTGGGGTGACGGGCAATATCCGCCCAGTGACGCGGTGTACTACCCGCTGTACACCAAGTGCGCCGAGATCGGCCTGCCGCTGTGCGTCAACACCGGCCTGCCCGGGCCGCCGATCCCCGGCGAGGTGCAGAACCCGATCCACCTCGACCGCGTGTGCGTGCGATTCCCGGAGCTGAAGCTGTGCATGATCCACGGCGCGGATCCCTGGTGGGACATCGCGATCCGGATGCTGATCAAGTACGAGAACCTGCGACTGATGACCTCGGCCTGGTCGCCCAAGCGGCTGCCCGAATCGCTGATCCACTACCTGCGCACCCGCGGACAGAACAAGGTGATCTTCGCCTCCGACTGGCCGGTGTTGCGCCAGAGCCGGGTCGTACCCGAAGCCACCGCGCTCGACCTGCCAGCCGACGTGCTCGACAACTACCTGTACAACAATGCCCAGCAGTTCTTCTTCGACCAGGAGCAGTGACCCATATGGACCGCTATGAATTGCGACGGCTGGACTACAGCCTCACTGAGGACCACAAGGACCTGCAGGCGGCCTACCGTCAGTTGTTCGACAGCCACTGCTCAATCGAAACTGTGTGGACTGCTGAGGAATCCGGCTACGACAAGAGCTTGTGGGAGCGGCTGTGCGCAATGGGCGCCAGCTCGATGGCCATCGGTGAGGAAGCGGGCGGCGACGGTGCCACGCTGGTGGACCTGACGCTGGTCGCCGAGGAACTGGGCCGGGCGCTGGCGCCGGTGCCGTGGATCGACCACGTCGTCGCGACCCGGTTGTGGGAGCGGCTCGGCGGGGTGGACCCCGAAGCGGTGGCGGGTACTCGCATCGTGGCGCTGGATCCGCACCTGGAGATCAGCGCCGGCCGGCGGCTGATCGGCTCGGGCGCGATCGCCGACCAGATCATCGTCCGGGACGGCGACGACATCCTGCTGCTGGGCTTCGACGCGCGGCCAGGCCGGGTGACGAACCTGGCCCGATTGCCGATGGCGTGGGTCGACCCGGCCGCGGCGGACCGCCGCGTGATGCTCGGTTCCGGGCCGGATGCGGTTGCGGAATATGTTCGTGCCCTTGACGAATGGCGGGTGCTGACCGCCGCCGCGTTGGCCGGCCTGGTCGAGCAGACCATGACCATCGCCGCGGAGTTCGCCAAGAGCCGCTACACCCTGGGCGTGCCGATCTCGACCCTGCAGGCGATCTCACATCCGCTGGCCAACATGGCGATCGTGGTGCAGGGCGGTCGCAACCTGTCCCGGCGGGCCGCCTGGTTCCTGGACAACGAACCCGAGGAGCGACCGGAACTGGCCGGCTGTGCCTTCGTGTTCATGGCCGAGGAGGCCGCCAAGGCCGCGACGATGGCCGTGCACATCCAGGGCGGCCTCGGCGTATCGGCCGAGGCGGCCGCCACCGCCTACCTGATTCGCGCCCGTGGCTGGCCGCTGGCCGGCGGCGACCCGGGCATCACCGCCCGGCGCGTCGCCGAGATCGTCGCCGCCCGCGAAGCCGCCCACGAAGTTATCGCCGAGTAGGACGAGAATCCATGGATTTCAGCACCGTAGAACTCTCCGATGATGATCGGGCCTTTCAGGACGAAGCCCGGCGGTTCCTGTCCGAACAGGTCACCGACGAGGTGATCCGCCACGACCGCGAGAGCGGTGACAACTTCCACGAGGGTGTCCACCTGGCGCTGGGCGCTGCCGGCTATCTGCATGGTGAGTGGACGCCCGAACCCGACGGTGGGTTCACCCGCGTTCGCCGGCGGATCTGGGAACTGGAGAAGCGCCGCCACCAGGTCCCCTGGGTCACCTGGGGCACGACGGCTCTGGTGGCCCGGGCGGTGCAGGCCTTCGGCAAGCCGGAGCTGGTCGCCGAGGTCATGCCCAAGGTGTTCAGCGGGGAGGCCCGGATGTGCTTGGGCTACACCGAGCCCGAGGGCGGATCGGACATCGCCACCTGCAAGACCCGCGCGGTCCGTGACGGCGACCAGTGGGTGATAAACGGATCGAAGATGTTCACCACCGGGGCGCACAACTGTCAGTACGTCTTCCTGATCACCAACACGGACCCGGACGCGCGGAAACACAAGAGCCTCACCATGTTCCTGGTCCCGCTGGACACCCCCGGAATCGAGATCCAGGGGATTCGCACCATCGACGGCGACCGCACCAACATCGTCTACTACAGCGACGTCCGGGTCGATGACAAGTACCTGTTGGGTGAGCCCAATGGTGGCTGGACGGTGCTGCGCGGCCCGCTGGATGCGGAGCACGGAAACGTCGCCGCCAACAACGACGGCCTGCAGGACCCGGCGATCATGGCCCATCAGGCCGGCTTCATGGTCGATGCCGTCGACACCGCAGCCGGTGTGGTCGGCACCCCCGGCGCTGACGGCACGCGCGCCGTGGACGACGGTGCGGTGGCCTATCGGCTGGGCCGCAGTATCGCGAAGATGGAAGCCTGCCTGAGCACACCGAGCATCTTCGGCCGCGTCGCACAGGCACAGACCATGCGCGACATCGCCCCCGACGTCATGGACATCCTCGGCGCCGCGTCACTGCTGCCCGTGGACACCGACGGGGCCGTCGACGCCGGCAAGTCGGAGTACATCTACCGGTTCGCGCCACTGGCCGGCATCTACGGCGGGTCACTGGAGGTTTTCCGCAATATGATCGCCCAGCACGTGCTCGGACTCGGCAAGCCGAATTACTCCCCGCCGAGGGCGCCGTAATCTCACCTGCCGAACGTGCGTGTCGGTCCGCCGACACGCCGCGATTCGTGTACTTCAGCGCACGCTCACGCGCGTTGTGGCGCGACATCCTGTTCGGCGGCGTCGACGAGCGAGACCGACGGGGTGATCTGCGCGGTGGCGAGGTCGAACCTGGCCATCAGGCGATCGCGCCGGCTTCCTTGAGTTCCTCGATCCGGTCCCACTCCAACCCGATCTCCATCAGCACCAGTTCGGTGTGTTCGGACGCCTGCGGGGCGCGGGTGGTCTCCAACGGCTCGTGGTTGAACTGCACGGGGCCGCGCACCACCTTGAACGGCTTGCCGCCGGCGGCGGCTTGCACCTCGACGACCATGTCGTTGGCCAGCGCCTGCTCGTCGGAACCGAGATCGATCAGGCTCTGGAACGGCGCCCACTGTCCCTTCATGGTCTTGAGGTGCTGGCGCCAGTACTCGAACGGTTTGCTGCGGATGGCCTCGGCGATGAGTTGCACTCCCTCGGTGGCGTTTTGGATGAGCGGCATGACATCGCTGAAGCGGGGGTCGTCGGCCAGCTCGGGCAGGCCGAGGTGTTCGAAGGCATCGCGGATGTAGCCGGTCGGGCTGACGATGCACAGGTTGATGATGCCGTCGTCGGAGGTGCGGTAGTTGGCCATGAACGGGTTGACCGAGGTGACGTCGTCCGGCATGAGCGACCGCATCGTCTCACCGGTCTCCATGCCCTGGGTGACGCTGGCGCCCGCGGCCCACCAGGCGGTGGAGAGCAGCGACACATCGAGCTCGCACGTCTCGCCGGTGCGTTCGCGGTGGAACAGCGCGGCCGAAATACCACCGGCGATGTTCATGCCGCCGATCGAATCGCCGAACGCTGGAATGCCCTGCGACAGTGCACCATTGATCTGCTCGGGAGTCAGGGCGTGGCCGATGCCGCTGCGGGTCCAGAACGCGGTGCCGTCGAAGCCACCGGTGTCGCGCTCGGGTCCCTTGTCGCCGTAGGCACTACCGCGCGCGTAGATGATGTTCGGGTTCGCCGCCCGGATGTGCTCGACGTCGAACTTGTTCTTCTGGCGTTGTGCCGGCATGTAGTTGGTGAGAAACACGTCGGCGGTCTTGGCGAGCTCGTAGAGCACCTGCTGTCCGCCGGGCGTGGACACGTCGACGCCGACGCTGCGCTTGCCGCGGTTGGGATGTTCGATGAGCGGGTGCCGGTCGGGATCGAGCTGGAAACCGCCCATGTTGATGAAGCCGCGCTGGGTGTCGCCGCGGACCGGATGCTCGATCTTGATGACGTCGGCGCCCCAGTCGGCCAGGATCGCCCCGGCTGCCGGGACGAAGGTGAACTGGGCGACCTCCAGGACGCGGACGCCCTGCATCGGCTTGAACATTGCGGTCCTCTCTGTCGGGCCGCCGCTACGCCGGATGCCCGATGGTCTTGATCTCAAGGTATTCGCGGAATCCCTCGTCGCCGTTGCGCCGGCCGAGGCCGCTCTGCCTGGTGCCGCCGAACGGGCTGGTGATGCCGAAGTGGCTTCGGCCGTTGACGGTCACGTTACCCGTGCGCAGTCGTCGGGCGATACGAAATGCCCTGTCGGTGTCAGCCCCGGTGACTTCGCCGGACAGCCCGTAGATCGAGTTGTTGGCGATCGCGACGGCGTCTTCGTCGGTGTCGTAGGGGATCACCGTCAGCACCGGTCCGAAGATCTCCTCCTGGGCGACCCGACTGTCCGGGTCGACGTCGGCCAGCAGGGTCGGCTGGGTGAAATACCCGACCGGCAGGTTTTCGGGGATGCCGCCGCCGGTGACGAGGCGGGCGCCGGACTCGATGCCGCTTTGGACGAGCCCGAGGACTTTCTGGCGCTGGGCTTCGCTGATCTGCGGGCCCTGCAGCACACCGGGATCCCATGGGTCGCCGACCGGGGTGGCCTCCATGGCAGCCTTGAGGATCTCGACGCCCTCGTCATAGCGACTGCGGGGCAACAGGATCCGGCTGGCCATGATGCACGCCTGACCGGACATCACACAGGCCACCATCGCCGCCATCGGCAGGCACTTCTCGAACTTGGCGTCGTCGAGCACTATGTGGGCGGACTTGCCGCCGAGTTCCATCATGGTTTTCTTCACCGTCGGGGCCGCCGCGGTCAGGATCGCCCGGCCGGTCGCCGTCGACCCGGTGAATGTGATCATGTCCACCCGCGGGTCGGCCGACAGCGCGGCGCCGACCTCGTTGGCATTGGACACCACCACGTTGAACACACCGGCGGGGATGTCGGTCTCCTCAGCGACGATCCGGCCGAGTTCGGTGCCCGACCACGGCGTGAGCTGAGCCGGCTTGAGCACCACGGTGTTTCCGGCCATCAGCGCCGGGGTGCTCTCGGCGACGTTGAGGTAGAACGGCACGTTCCAGGGTGTGATCGCGCCGACGACGCCGACGGGGTCGAACGCCAGGGTGCGCCGCGCGGTGCCCATGGGGGCCTTGTGGATGCCGGTGTCCTGCAGGTATTCGAAGGTCCGGCCGTACTCGGCCCAGTGCTTGACCTCTTCGATCGGGTCCTCGATCTGGCTGCCGGTCACGCTGATCGGGCAGCCGACCTCGGTGACGACGATGCGGCGCAGCCGTTCCTTGTTGCGCTCGAGAGCGTCGTGCAGCTGGATCAGGCAGTGGTAGCGGAACTCCACGTCCCGGGACCAGTCGGTAGCGTCGAACGCCCGCTGCGCGGCGCCGATCGAACGGTACATGTCTGCGACGGTGCCGTCGGTGGCCTGCCCGACCACCTCCCCGGTGCCGGGATGTTCGATGTCGAACAACGCGCCGGATTCGGTGTGCCGCAGCTCGCCGCCGATCATCATCCGCTGATCGCCGGCGAGAATGCCGGTGTTGCTTGCGGTTTGGGTCAT
>WBZP01000184.1_pt1 | contig 88942 bp, 85 predicted proteins | sample 5204301 | NCBI WGS metagenome assembly WBZP01 (sample SAMN12412401, study PRJNA552823) | activated sludge metagenome | isolation source: activated sludge from nitrification reactor of wastewater treatment plant... | place: USA: Pennsylvania | collected 2017 | reverse complement strand
CCTCGCGGGCGGGTCCCCGTGCGGTGACGTGGGCCGAACGGTACCGTCCGCCGGCATGGACTTCGAACTACCCGGTGACGACGATCCTCGCCGAGCGGCGGTGCGGGCGTGGCTGGAGGCCAATCCGGACCCGTCGGGACGCCAGCTGGCCGAGGCGGGCTACGTCGCCCCGCACTGGCCGACGCCGTGGGGCCTCGACGCCGATCCGATCCACCAGATCATCATCGACGAGGAGCTCCGTCGGGCCGGGGTGCGCCGACCCAACAACCCGATCGGAATCGGCTGGGCCGGCCCGACGATCCTCGAGGCCGGGACCGATGCGCACAAGGACGACTACCTCTTCGGCCTGCTGTCGGGCGAGGACACGTGGTGCCAGCTCTTCAGCGAGCCCGGCGCCGGGTCGGACCTCGCCGCGCTGTCGACCCGGGCGGTGCGCGACGGCGACGAGTGGATCGTCAACGGCCAGAAGATCTGGACGTCTCTCGCGCACCACTCCCGCTACGGGATCCTGATCGCCCGCACCGATCCCGACGCCCCCAAGCACCAGGGCATCTCGTACTTCATCTGCCCGATGGACCTGCCCGGCATCGAGATCCGACCGATCGTCGAGATGACCGGCGCCCACAACTTCAACGAGGTGTTCCTCACCGACGTGCGCATCCCCCACGACCTGCTGGTCGGCGAGGTGAACCAGGGCTGGCGGCTGGCCAAGGTGACCCTGGCCAACGAGCGGGTGTCGCTGTCCTCGGGCGGCGCCCTGTGGGGGATGGGTCCCGACGCGCAGGACCTGCTGGACGTGATCCGGGGTGCCGGGGGGCTGACCGATCCGATCGAGCGCCAGCGCGCCGCCGATCTGCACATCGAGTCCGAGATCCTGCGCCTGATCCGGCTCCGCACGGTGACCGCGGCGATCAAGGGCCGTCAACCCGGCCCTGAGGCGTCGATCCGCAAGATCCTCGCCGACGAGCACGGTCAGCGGATCATGGGGTTGGCCAAGGACCTGGCCGGACCGGCGGGCATGCTGCCCTCCGGTGGACCCGTGGGCACCGACGTGAACCTGTGGCACTACGGCTACCTGTTCGCGCAGGCGCTGACCATCGGTGGCGGCACCGGCGACGTGCAGCGCAACATCGTCGCCGAACGGGTGCTCGGCCTGCCCCACGACGTGGACGTCGAGCAGGGTCGGACCTGGTCCGAGTCCCGACGGGCCGGAGCTTGACGGCGGTGAACGGTCCGGCGGGGCGCTGAGCGGTGGTCGGGCCCCGGGTGCTCGTGACCGGCGGGGCCGGGACCGTCGCCGGGTGGCTGGTCCGCACCGCACCGGCGGCCATCGATCTGCACGTCACCGAGCACCGGAGCCCGGTCCCGGACCACGTCCGGACCCGGGCCACGGTGCACCGGTCGGATCTGCGGCGACGCGACGAGGTGGGGCACCGGATCTCGGAGATCGCTCCCGACGTGGTGGTGCACACCGCGTACCTCCAGGGCGAGCGCGCCGCCATCGTCGACGCCACCGCGGCGGTGGCCGCGGCGGCTGCCTCGGTCGGGGCGTCGATGCTGCAGCTGTCCACCGACGTGGTGTTCGCCGGTGACCGACCGCCCTACGACGAGAGCTCGGAGCCCGACCCCGTCTCGGACTACGGACGCTGGAAGGCCGAGGCCGAGCGCCGGGCCGCGGCGATCCTGGCCGACGTGTGCATCACGCGAACGTCGCTGGTGGTGTCGATCGATCCGCCCGACCGGGCCACCGCCGGGCTGGTCGAGGCCCTGAGGGCCCGCCGCCCGATCACGCTCTTCCACGACGAGATGCGCCAGCCGATCCGGGCCGAGGACCTGGCCGCCGAGCTGTGGGCGTTGGTCGCCCTCGACCGGGCTGATCGGACCGGGGTGTGGCACCTGCCGGGCCCCGAACACCTCTCACGATCCGACATCGGCCTGCGCTTGGCGCGACGGCTCGGACTCGACCCGTCGCCGGTCGCCGTCGGATCCGCGGCGGACCACCCGAGCCCCCGGCCCCGGGACCCGGCGCTGGTGTCGCGACGTCGGCAGGTGCTCGGGGTCCAGCTGCAGGCCGTCGACGCCTGACCGGGTACCGTGTGCGGCGATGACGAGCAGCACTGACAACGACGAGCTGAAGGTCAACGCCAAGGTCGTCGCCAAGGACGACCTGCCCGGCGTCCCCGCGGGGACCCCGGGACGGGTGACGTTGAAGAACGGCTTCCGCTGGACCCGCTACCGCGTCGAGTTCGACAACGGCGTCGGCATCGGTTCGCTCGACCGGGCACAGCTGGTGCCCCGCAAGGAATTCGAGGCCCAGCAGAAGGCCGCCGGCTGACCCGCCCGGGTCCGCCATCGACTCACATCAGCAAGCCACAACACAGTTCGGGGGACAGCGTGAAGCTCAGCATGCAGGTCGGCTACTCGGGAGGGTTCGCCGAGTCGGTGGCCCAGGTCCAGGCGCTCGAGAAGGCCGGCATGGACATCGTGTACGTCGCCGAGGCCTACGGCTACGACGCCCCGACCCTGATGGGTTACCTGGCCGCCGAGACCGAGACGATCCAGATCGCGTCGGGCATCCTGCCGATCTACACCCGCACGCCGACGCTGCTGGCCATGACCGCGGCCGGCCTCGACGAGCTGTCGGGCGGCCGGGCCATCCTGGGCCTCGGGGCGTCGGGCCCGCAGGTGATCGAGGGCTTCCACGGCGTGCCCTACGACGCGCCGATCGGGCGGACCCGCGAGATCATCGACATCTGCCGCAAGGTGTGGAAGCGCGAAGAGCCCGTCGTGCACGACGGCAAGCGCTACCAGCTGCCCCTTCCCGAGGGGCAGGGCACCGGCCTGGGCAAGCCGCTCAAGATGATCACACACCCCCGTCGGGCTGACATCCCGATCCACGTGGCGTCGCTCGGCCCCAAGAACGTGCAGATGACCGCCGAGCTGGCCGACGGCTGGCTCCCGATCCTGTTCCACCCCGAGCGGGCCAAGGACGTGTGGGGAGCCGACGTCGACGCGGGTCTGGCCAAGCGATCCGCCGAGCTCGGTCCGCTCGACGTCATCGCCGGTGGCCTGCTGTCGATCGGCCCCGAGAGCCAGGTCGGCGGGTTCCGGGACTTCACCCGGGGCATGGTCGCCCTCTACGTCGGCGGCATGGGCGCCCGTGACCGCAACTTCTACAACCAGCTGTTCCAGCGCTACGGCTACGAGGCCGAGGCCAAGCAGATCCAGGACCTCTACCTCGACGGCAAGAAGCAGGAGGCGGCCGCCGCGGTGCCCGAGTCGTTCCTGGAGGAGACGTCGCTGTGCGGCGACGAGGGCTACGTCAAGGACCGGATCGCCCAGTTCAAGGCGGCCGGGGTCACCGTGTTGAACGTGACACCCATCGCCCCGGACCTCGAGGGCCAGCAGCGGATGATCGCCAAGGTCAAGGAGCTGTCGGCCTGAACCGATCCCGTGTCGAGCGGGCCCCGCCGGGCCCGCTCGGCACGGTCGAACGTCGCAGGACGCGGAACTGGCTGCCGTCGCACCGGATCGGATCCGGGGACGGCAGCCAGTTCGCGTTCCGGGGCCCGTCGGGCCCAGGGTCGGATCAGGGAGCGGGCGGCGCCTGGGTTGTGGTCGGGGCCTCGGTGGTCGTCGGGGCCTCGGTCGTGGTCGGCGCCTCGGTCGTGGTCGGGGTGGCCGGCGCCGGAAGGGTGCCGAGGTCCATCAGGTCCGAGATGATCGGCATGGCCCGAGACACGGTGCAGCTGGCGGTGGCCGAGTAGGTCCAGTTGATCAGTCCCGCCTTGGGGCCGATGAACACGCCGCCGTACTCGACGGTGGCGGGGCCGCTCTGGCCGAACTCGATCGGCGTGCCCTTGACGACGCCGAGGGTGAGGAACCGCTCGCCGGTGATCGTGTTCTCGGGATCGGGGTTGTTGACCGACACGACACCGATGTGGATCGGGACGACGAACGGGGTGACGGTCGCCTGTTCGACGGCCATGCCCGCACCGTCGCCGGCGTTCAGGTAGAGCTCGGCGCCCAGACCGTTGGCGTTGGAGCAGTACTGGAACTCGCCGGAGATCTGCTTGTCCACCGCGAGCATGGTCCCGGCGGCCGGATCGGCGATTCCGGCCATGTGGAAGTTGGTGGTGGGCGCGGGCTCGGGGTCCTGCGCCTGGCTGGGCAGCGTCCAGGCCAGCAGGCCGGCCGTCGCGACCCCGACCGCGGCGACACCACGACGTACCGAGCGCGCCCGACGGCTGCGTTCGTGGGTGTGCGTCCCCTTCGACTCCATCGCCCGTTCTCCCCAGTGCGGTCCTGTGGTCAGGACGTCCGGTCCCGCCGACGCCGAAGCGCCGACACGTCGCTGCGACGAACCCGAGCCACCGCTCCCACGGCGGCAGGGGACCCACAGCAGTCCCGAAGTTACCAGCTGGCGTGGCACGAGTCACGCGTTCGGGGCCCGGGCGGGGCCCGACGGGTCCGGCCGGGGAGCGAGTTGCCGGGCCGGCTCGCTCAGGACAGACCGGCGAGGACCGCCTCGGCCTCGGCGACCATCGACCGGACGATGTCGCCCGCCGGCACCAGCTCGTCGATCGCGCCGATGGCCTGGCCGGCCGGCATGAACTCCCGGTCGGGGTCGACGCCGGGGGTGTCGACGTCTCCGCCGAGGTGGTTGGCGCCGTCCTCGACCGAACGGACGTACTGCATCGGGAACGGCTCGGGCACCCCACCCGACTCCTCGAAGGCCCGTGCGTAGCCGGTGCGCAGGACCCGACACGTCTTGCCGGTGTAGGCGCGGGTGATGATCGTCCCGTCCTCTGCCGATGCCAGGATCCGCTCCTTGTAGCCCGCCACCGCCTGAGCCTCGGGCGTGGCGATGAACCGGGTTCCCACCCAGACCCCCACCGCCCCGAGCGTCAGCGCCGCGGCCAGGCCCCGGCCGTCGAAGATGCCGCCGGCGGCGACCACCGGCACCCGGTCGCCGACCGCGTCGACCACCTGCGGCACCAGGGCCATCGTGGCGATCTGGCCGGTGTGGCCGCCGGCCTCGGTGCCCTGGGCGATCACCAGGTCGCAGCCGGCGTCCGCGGCCCGGACCGCGTGGGCGACCTTGCCGCACATGCTGGCCACCACGATCCCGAGCTCGTGGCAGAGGTCGATGACCTCGCCGGGGACGCCGAGTCCGGCGACGAACAGAGAGCCGCCACCCGCGGCGATGGAGTGGACCTTGGCGGTCATGTCCTGCGGGGCGGCGGTGAGCAGGTCCACCCCGAAGGGTCGGTCGGTGGCCGCGGCCACCGCCGCGATCTGCGCGGCCATCTCGTCGGTGCCCATCGTCGAGGCGCCGAGGGTTCCGATGCCGCCGGCGTTCGAGACCGCCGCGGCCAACGGGGCGTAGGAGACCCCGCCCATCCCGGCGAGCATCACGGGGTGCTCGATGCCCAGCATCTCGGTCAGTCGGGTCTGCATGGCCGGCATCGTACGCGCCGGCGGTCGCCGTCAGCTCCGATAGGCGCCGGGGCCGCTGAGCGCACCCCGGCCCCAACGCGACGGGGTGAACGCGATGCCTCGGGGAGAGTCCTCGAAGAGCCAGCGGGCGAAGTTGCGCCGGGTCCACGGCGTGGCCCCGGCGACCCGGATGGCGGCCCGCGCCCCCTTGCGGTGCTGGAGGGCCCGCACCAGCAGCTGCGACATGCGGTGGTCGGCGACGAGCTCCTCGGTCACCGTGCGGTGGTAGTGGGTCGCGACGTCTCCGATCGCGGCCCGGTCCCGGATCGACTCGGCGGCCCGGACCCCGGTGAGCAGGGCCTGCCCGATGCCCTCGCCGGTCATCACGTCGCACGCCGCGACCGCGTCGCCGGTGAACAGGACCCGCGGCGTCGAGGTCACCGCGGTGTCGACGCGGGCCGGGATCGGCCACGCCCGGTGGGGGGCCTCGGGGGTGACGTCGGGGCCGAGCAGGTCCCGGATGTGCGGACGAGCGAGCAGGTCCTCCCACAGCGGACCCATGTCGCCGACCGGGACCTTTCCACCCCGCTGGATGCCGAAGCCGATGTTGGCCCGGCGCCCCGGCAGCGGGAACGACCAGAAGTAGCCCGGGACGATGTCGGCCTCGAACATGACGTGCAGCTCGGTCGCGGCCCGCTCGCCGACGTTGCCGACGTACTGGCGGAACGCGTGCCACTCGCCCCGGTAGCCGGGCTCGGCCAGGCCGAGCGCCCGTCGAGTCGGCGACCACATGCCGTCGGCGGCGACGACCCAACGGGCCCGGACCTCGCGCTCGTCGGCGCCGTCGGCGCCGATCCGCAGCACGACGGCGTTCGACTCCTCGCGGGCGGCGGTCAGTCCGGCGCCCTCGACGACGGTCGCCCCCTCCTTGCGGGCCAGGTCCACCAGCGCGGCGTCCAGGTCGAGGCGCGTGGTCACCGCGGCGAACCGACCATCGGAGGCCGGCGGGAGGGGCAGGTGGATGCTCACCCCGCTCGGGGAGGTGACGAAGCAGTCGGTGACGTCGATCCACGAGGCGACGTCGGCCGGGTCCAGGCCGAGCTGCTCGAGCTGGCGCAGCGCGAGGGTCGTGAGGCCGTCGCCGCAGGTCTTGTCCCGCGGGAAGGTCGCCTTGTCGAAGACGGTGACGTCGATGCCGGCGCGGGCGAGGGTGATGGCGGCCGCCGTCCCCGCCGGCCCCGCGCCGATGACCGCGACGTCGATCTGCTCCTCGGCCGGTTCCACGGCGCGCAGGCTAGTTCCGGCTCCGGGGGCACCCGACCCGGTCAGAGGGGGTCGGGTCCGCTCAGGGGCGGGTGGGCGGCGACACCGTCTTGCGGGGGTCGCGCTCGATCACCGGCTCCAGCACGGCGTCGACCGCGGCGACCAGGTCGTCGTCCAGGGTGATCTCCGCTGCCACGACGTTCTCGGTCAGCTGCTCGGGTCGTGACGCCCCGACGATCGCCGCGCCGACGTCGGGGTTCCGCAGCACCCACGCCACCGCGTACTGCGCCATGGTGATGCCGGCCGCGTCGACGAGCGGCTTCATGGCCTGCACCGCCTCCAGCACCTCGTCGCGCAGCAGGCGCTGCACGAACCCGGCCCCGCCGTGGTCGTCGGTGGCCCGGGAGCCCTCGGGGACCGGCTCGCCCGGACGGTACTTGCCGGTCAGCACCCCCTGGGCGATCGGCGACCAGACGATCTGACCGACGCCGACCGCGGCGCTGGCGGGGACCACCTCGGACTCGATCACCCGCCACAGCAGGGAGTACTGCGGCTGGTTGGAGATGAACGGGATCCGCAGCTCCGCCGCGAGCCCGGCGGCCGCGGTGATCTGCTCGGCGTCCCACTCCGACACGCCGATGTAGAGCACCTTGCCGCTGCGCACGAGGTCCGCGAAGGCGACCATCGTCTCCTCGAGGGGGGTCTCGTGGTCGTAGCGGTGTGCCTGGTAGAGGTCGATGTGGTCGGTGCGCAGTCGGCGCAGCGACGCCTCGCAGCTCTCCTGGATGTGCTTGCGGCTGAGACCCCGGTCGTTGGGTCCCGATCCGGTCGGCCAGTACACCTTGGTGCAGATCTCGAGGCTCTCCCGGCGCTGGTCGGCCAGGGCGGCACCCATCACCGCCTCGGCCCGGGTGGCGGCGTAGACGTCCGCGGTGTCGAAGGTGGTGATGCCCTGATCGAGCGCCTCGTGCACCGCCGCGGTCGCGGTGTCGTCGTCGACCTGGGACCCGTGCGTGATCCAGTTGCCGTACGCGATGGCACTGACCTTGAGGCCGGAGCGGCCCAGGTACCGGTGTTGCATGTTGGATCTCCTGGCGGTTCGGACGGGGTGGACGGGACGGGCGTCAGGCCAGGTCGAGGACCTCGTCGTAGCCCAGGCGGATGCACTCGATGAAGGAGTCCGGATCCTCGACCGCCGCGGGATCCAGGTTGAGGCCGATGTTGAGGTCGTTCTCGTAGCTGAGCAGGGTGACGTTGCAGCCGGCTCCAGCGAGAGGCCCGAACGGCACGATCGAGTCCACCCGGACGCCCCGCAGGTACAGCGGCAGCGGCGAGCCGGGCACGTTGGAGGCCTGGAAGTCCAACCCCTTCATCATCGACCCGAACACCTGGGTGACCACGGTCGTGGGCAGGCGGTTCAGCAGGTTGGCCATCGGTTCGACCAGCTGGTTGGCGGGTTCGTCCCGGGCGCTCAGCAGGCGGCGGCGGATCGTGCGCATCAGCTCGAAGATGTCCTGGGCGTGCACCGGGATCTCGAAGCGCGCCGGCACGAAGGCGTTGCCGGCGGTGTCGGTCATCTCGCCGGCGCGGACGTTGACCGGCATGCCCATGCGGAGGTCGTGCAGCGGGGTGTCGTGGCGCTGGTGGTAGTGCTGCAGGCCCCGGACCAGGCCGGTCACGTAGGCGTCGTTGATCGAGCCTCCCACCCGCTTGGCCGCCTTGCGGGTCAGGTCCAGCGGGAGCGTGAGCGCCTCGAGGTGGTTCGACAGGGAACGCCCCGACATCAGCGCCGACAGCGGATCGGGGGAGGGCCGCAGGACGCGGGCGGCCGAGGCGGCCAGCTCGGCACCGTTGGCGAAGGTGCCGACGGGATCGGACGCCGCGCTCGCCGCGACGTGGACACCGGCGGCTCCCAGCTCCCGCAGGAGCCCGAGGCTCGAGCGCACCTGGTGGTCCATGGCGTCGTTGAACCGTTCGACCTGGTTGAGCACGTGCACCGGCGGGGGCGGCGGCATGTCGCGGGCCGGAGCGTCGGGTTCCAGGTCGAACAGCTCCAGCATGAGCCGGACTCCGCCCACGCCGTCGGTCATGGCGTGGTGGAGCTTCATGATCAGCGCGCCGCGTCCGTCGGCCAGTCCGTCGACCGCGGTGCACTCCCACTGGGGTCGGGCCCGGTCGAAGCCCTGCATGGCGATGGGTTGCACCATCCGCAGCAGGTCCCGCATGGACCCGTCCCCGGGGACGCGGGCCAGGCGGAAGTGGTAGTCGAGGTCGAAGGCCGGGTCGACCTCCCAGCGGGGCGGAGCCATCGACATCGGGTTGGAGCGGACCCGCTGGCGGAGTCGGGGGACCGTCCGCGACAGACGATCGAAGCTGCGGCGCAACTCGCCGTGGTCGACCGGTCGTTCGAGCAGCACCACGGCGGTGATCGTGGAGCGCAACATGGGGTCCTTCTCGATGGACCACATGAGAGCGTCCTCGTCGCTCATCCGGTGGTGGTAGTGGATGGGGGTCGCGCTCGGATCGTCGTCCACCGGCTCACCCTACCCAGCTGTACGACTCCGGTCCCGGGCTCAGCTCCGGGTTCAGCTCCCCGGTCGGCCTGCCTCCGGTGAGCCTGTCAGATGCAGCGGTAGCTGGCGTGGAAGTTCTGCTTGTCGGTGTGGCCGTCGACGAAGGTGCGGGTGCGTTCGGTGGTGACCTTTCCGCACCCGCCGGTGGGGTTCTGGGCCGTCTGCTCGCCGCGGGCGTAGGGCGTGGACCACAGCTGCACCGTGACCGACGAGTCGGTGTAGGTCGGCCAGATCACGACCCCGTACGGGGTGTTGTTGTGGATCTTGAGGTCGACGCTCGGGTAGGCGAGGGTGGCCTCGCGGCCGAACGGATAGCGGCTGATGTACTCGGAGTGCGCCTTGTAAGCGGGGATGTCGAGGCCGGCGAAGAACGAGGCGTTGAACAGCGTCGTCGCGTACTGGCTGATGCCCCCGCCGAAGTCCTCGGCGTGCTCGCCGTTCTCGATGACCGGAGCCGGCACGTAGCCCTTCTCGGCGGTGCGCTTGCCGATCGTGTCGTTGACCGAGAACGTGTCGCCGGGGGCGATGAGGATGCCTCGGGTGGCGTCGGAGATGGTGTGGATGTTGCGGACCCGGGGCTGACCTGCGGGGTGCCGGGTGGTGAACTCGCCGACCACCTGGGTGACGCCCAGCGTCCGGGCCCACTCGGCACCCTCGGCCGCGGTGACGGTGCGGGTGGGCAGGTCGACCCTGGTCTTTCCGGCCAGCAGCGCGTCGGCCAGCTTCTGGGGGGCGTCCGGGCCGCAGCACACCTGGGCGTCCTTGCCGGGGACCGGCACCGGGACCCCGCCCCGGATGTCGAAGCGCACGCCGGTGGGGTTGCGCGACCCGGGCGGCATGTTGGCGGCGAGCAGCTCGGCGACGCGGGCGGCGTCCATGCCGAGCTGCGGGGTCGGATGCTCTGGGGTGCCGCCGGCGGTCACGGTGAACGCCGGTCGGAACCGGGTTCCCTCGATGTCGAACGTGCGGCCGCCGGAGGTGAGCTCGACCTTGCCGGTGGTGGCCTGGTTGGCCTGGCCCGCGAGCGCCTGCACCGCCTCGTCGGTCATCTTCGGCTCGGTCACCGCCCGCTTCACCTCGATGCGGATCGGTCGGCCGACCTCGGCCACCCCGGACGGCAGGGCGGAAGCGACCGAGTTGGTCGTGAGATCGATCCCGTCCTTGCCGGGGACCACGGTGATGGCGCCGTCGGTGATCGTGATCGACGGCTCGATGGGATCGGAGCGCTTGTCGCCCTGCAGCTCCACCAGGGTCCGCGACAGCGTGGCACCGTCGAGGGTGAGCTCGGCGTCGACGGAGCGGGGCGAGATCACGGACCCGGCCCAGCGGACCGGGCGGGTGGGCAGGGGATCGTCGCGACCCACCGCCCAGGCCCGGGCGACGGTGCCGTCGGTGTCGATCTTCATGCCGAGGTCGCCGGCGGTGCTCTTGAGGTGGAGGTCTCCGGCGTCGATGCTGACCTTGGTTGCGGGGAACTCGGCGGCCATCTCGTCGACCGCGGCGCGGAGCTGCTTGCGGGAGAGGCCTCCGACGGAGACCCCGGCCACCTCGACGTTGCGCGCGACCGAGTCCGAGGTCAGCACCGCGGCGTCGACGGCGTACGCGGACACCAGGACGAGGATCAGGGCCAGGGGCGCGGCGACCAGAGCGACGAGCGCCTTGCGGGGGGTTGACACCGCACTAGGGTCCCACATGGTCGCCCCGCGGTCGCGGCACTGGCACGGCTCGTTCTCAGGAACCGGTCGATCTCCGGAGCGTGGCCGACGGGGTCGTCCGAGCGTCCAGCGGTCCGCACGGACCGTCAGGGGCAGGATGTCGAGGCCGGCCAGAGGATCAGGGGGACAGGATGGGCATCTGCGAGGGCCGCGTGTGCGTGGTGACCGGTGCGGGCCGTGGCATCGGCCGGGAGTACGCGTTGAGCCTGGCCGCCGAGGGTGCCCGGGTCGTGGTCAACGACCTCGGCGGCGAGATGGACGGCAGCGGCAATCCGACGTCGGGTCCGGCGTCGGAGGTGGTCGCCGAGATCGTCGCCGCGGGCGGCGAGGCGGTGGCCAACGCGGACGACGTGTCGAGCTTCGACGGCGCGGCCCGGCTGATCGCCACCGCGGTCGACGCGTTCGGGGACCTGCACTGCCTGGTGAACAACGCGGGGATCCTGCGGGACCGGATGTTGGTCAACATGACCGAGGCCGAGTGGGACGACGTGGTCCGGGTCCACCTCAAGGGGACCTTCGCCCCGACGCACCACGCCGCCAACCTCTGGCGCAACCAGGCCAAGGCCGCCGAGGCGGCGGAGCGCGACCGGCCGGTGGCGCGGGTCATCAACGTCACGTCGGTGTCGGGGATCTACGGCAACGTCGGGCAGACCAACTACGGCGCGGCCAAGGCCGGCATCGCCGGGTTCACCTTCATCGCGTCGTTGGAGCTGGCCCGCTTCGGCGCCACCGTCAACGCCATCGCCCCCGTCGCCCTCACCCGGATGACCGAGGGCCTGGGACCGGAGCCGACCGAGGAGCAGCGCGACCTGATGAGCCCGCGCTGGATCGCTCCGGTGGTGACGTGGCTCGCGTCCGAGGAGTCCTCCCACGTGTCCGGCCGGGTGTTCGAGGCCTCGGGTCGGATGCTGGCGGTGGCCGAGGGCTGGCACCGTGGGCCGAGCACCGATCCGGTCGAGGACCCGGCCCGGGTGGGCCCGATCGTCGATGACCTGTTGGCCCGCGCCCGACCGCCGGCCGACATGAACGGCGCCGATCGGACGACCTGACCGCTGCCCTTGGGGCGGGCCGGGGACGGGGGCGGGGGCCAGCGGCGCCTGAGCCGGAACCAGGATCCAGAACGACGTGGGCCGACGGTGACGCCGGCCCGGAGAACGACCCAACCGAGGAGACACCGACATGCCGATCAACCCGGACGCCGTGGGCACGCGCAGCGACCCGACCGAGTCGTCGTGGCGCAGCAAGGACGGACTGCTCTACGCGGTCGGTGTGGGAGCGGGCCAGGACCCGCTGAGCCAGACCGAGCGGCCGTTCTTCAGCGAGAACTCGATCGACACCACCCAGCGCATCCTGCCGACCATGGTGGTGACCGTTCCCGATGTCAGCGGCGCGTTCCGGGCGATCGGGTCGTTCAACCCGGCCATGCTCGTCCACGGCGAGGAGCGGATCGTCCTGCACCGCGAGGTGCCGGTGGAGGGGACCGTGTCCACCGTGGCCGAGATCACCGCGGTGTGGGACAAGGGCAAGGGTGCGGTGGTCGAGATCACCTCCACGTCGACCCTGGTCGGCGAGACCGAGCCGCTGTTCGAGGTCGTCATGAGCGCGTTCATCCGCGGCGAGGGGGGTTGGGGCGGCGAGCGCGGCCCGTCCGGTCCGCGCCACCAGGCCCCGGACCGCGACCCCGACGCCGTGGTCACCTACCCGACCCGACCCGAGCAGGCGCTCGTCTACCGACTCAGCGGCGACCGCAACCCGCTGCACTCCGATCCGGGCTTCGCGGCCATGGCCGGCTTCGACCGTCCGATCCTGCACGGGCTGTGCACCTACGGGTTCACCGGCCGCGCGCTGCTGCACGAGCTGTGCGGGTCCGATCCGGCCCGATTCCGCACCATGGAGGGCCGGTTCTCGTCGCCGGTGATGCCGGGTGAGGACCTGACCGTGCAGATGTGGCGCACCGACGACGGCGCCGCGGTGTACCGGACGTTGGCCTCGGGCGACCGGGTCGTGCTCGACAGCGGAGCGGTCACCTTCGACGCCTGAGCGCTCGGTCGCCCACCCCTTCCCCCGAACTTGTAGCTGGCAGGTCGTGTGTGCGACCGGGGCCTGCAAGGTCGACGCGGCCTGCCGAACTTGTAGCTGGCAGGTCGTGTGGGCGACCGGGGCCTACAAGTTCGGCGGATCAGAACAGGGTGAGATCGGCCTCGCGGGCGCCGCGGAGAACGTCGTAGTCGACCTCGACCCAGTTGATGCCCCGCGACTCGGCCAGCACCTTGGCCTGGGGCTTGACCACCTGGGCCACGAACACGCCGCGGACTCCGCGCAGTGTCGGGTCGCGATCCATCCGCTCGAGGTAGCGGACCAGCTGCTCGACGCCGTCGATCTCGCCCCGTCGCTTGACCTCGACCGCGACCGCGGTGCCGTCGGCGTCGCGGCACAGCAGGTCGACGGGGCCGATGTCGGTCGGGAACTCCCGGCGGACCAGGGTGAGGTCAGCAGCGATGACGGTCGGATCGGCGGCGAGCAGCTCCTGGAGGTGGGCCTCGACGCCGTCCTTGCGCAGGCCGGGGTCGATCCCGAGCTCGTGGGCGGTGTCGGAGACGACGTCGTGGAGGTGGATGGTGAGCTGCTCGCCCTTGGGGTTGGTGACCGTCCAGTGGTCCTCGGCCTCGACGACCACGTTGGGGGCGTTCATCCAGTTGAGCGGCTTGTAGGCGCCGCCGTCGGCGTGGATGGCGACGCACCCGTCGGCCTTGACCATGATCAGGCGCAGGGCCTCGGGCAGGTGGGCGGTCAGCCGTCCGTCGTAGTCGACCGAGCAGCGGGCGATCACCAGACGCACGACGCCGACCCTACCGGACCCCCGACCCCGGTTCTGACGACAAGTCACGACACTGGCGGTACTCAGATGTCGTCAGAAACCTGGAGGTCGCCGGTTCTGACGACAAGTCACGACACTGGCGGTACTCAGATGTCGTCAGAAGCGTGGTGGGTCAGGGGTTCAGCGGCGCAGGGCCGGGATGCGCAACGACAGGTCGTTGCACTCCTCGCACACCGAATCGGGGACCACGCCCGCCTTGATGAGCCCGGCGAAGATCCGACAGCCGAGGCAGAACCCGAAGGCGGCTTCGAGGAAGGCTGCGCCGGCGAGCATGGCGATCACGACGCGCGCCGCCCCCGACGCACCGGCCAGCCACAGAGCGCTGGCTCCGACGGTGAACACCACCCCGATGCCCTGGGCGAACCGCTTGGGCGGTCCGGGCACCAGGCGCTCGTGCTCGGCCAGGCGGGGGGCGACGACCCGGGTGGCGAGTCGTCCCAGCGGGCTGAGCGTCGGACCGGTGAGGACCCGGGCGATGAACCCGTAGGTCAGCGGCACGAGCAGCCAGCCCCAGCCCGTGACGACGAAGGTCACCGCCATCAGCACGACACCCGTGGCCACCGCTCGGGCCGCGACCTCGTTGACCGGGTTGGGGAAGGTGAAGATCCCCGATGTCCGACGGGTCGGGTCAGTGGTGGTGACGGCCATGGGTGCAACCTACGCCCTGAATCCTGACCAAACCAGTCGTAATTGTCACAGGTCGTCGGGAGACCGACGGTTCCGGCGATCACGGGGTGGCTCCCGCTCGACCCGCCGGAGCCCTCGGGGCAGTCTGGGTCCGTCCTGACCGTCTTCACGGCCGCGCCGAGTGCGCAACGGAGGCCCCGTGCCGAGCCCGACCCCATCCGATCCGAACGTCCCGCTGCTGTCGATGATGCTGCGCAGCTTCTCGGCCGAGGACCCCGGTGGCTGGGAGTCGATGCTCGAGCACGCGGTGACGATGGACCGCGCGGGTGTCGACCGGCTCGCGGTGTCGGACCACGTCTGCTTCGGTGAGGCGCTCGACGCCTACGGCGACCCTGCGGTCGGCGGCACCGCCGGCGGACGCCAGCCGACCGGGCCCGACGGTCACTGGCTGGAGCCTCTCACGGTGCTCACCGCGGTGGCCGCCCGCACCAGTCGCATCCGGCTGTCCACCGGGATCCTGCTCGCCGCGCTGCGTCGACCGGTGGTGCTGGCCAAGACCGCCGCCACCATCGATGTGTTGTCGGGTGGCCGGCTCGATCTGGGGGTCGGGGTCGGCTGGCAGCGTGAGGAGTACCGGGCGGCCGGACTGCCCTTCGAGCGCCGGGGCCGTCTCCTCGATCACACGCTGGAGGTGTGTCGGACGTTGTGGACCGAACCGCGGGCCGACCACGACTCCGAGCACCTGCACTTCGAGGGGATCCACCAGATGCCCAAGCCCCGACAGCCTGCCGGGGTGCCGATCTGGGTGAGCGGTACGGTCAACCCCGCTGCCATGGCACGACTGGCCGCGTTCGGCGTGGGGTGGATCCCGTGGGGGGACGAGGTGTCGGACCTCCCGGGGGCGATCGTCCGGATGCGCGAGGCGGTCTCCGCTGCGGGTCGGGACCCGCGCGAGATCGGGGTGCAGGGCCGGGTGCCGGTCCGGCGCCGCGACGACGGCTCGGTCGACATGGACGCCACCATGAAGGCGGTCCCGGCTCTGGTGGAGGCGGGCGTGACCGACGTGCGCCTCGACGTCGCCGTCCCCGACGGGGCCGACCCGGTCGAACACCTGGGCGAGGTCGTCGCGCGTTTCCGCGCCGTCACCGGTCGCAGCGACTGAGCCGCCCGGTCAGGTCCGGAACCGGACCGGCTCAGGTCCGAGCGTTCTTGAGCGCCTTGGTGGCGCGGGCCCGGTCGCCGGCGTCGAGCTGCACCTTGCGCAGCCGGATCACCTCGGGGGTCACCTCGACGCACTCGTCCTCGGCCACGAACTCGAGGGCCTGCTCGAGCGACAGGACCCTCGGCGGCGTGAGCCGCTCGGTGTTGTCCGAGCCTGCGGCGCGCATGTTCGTCTGCTTCTTCTCCCGGCAGATGTTGACGTCCATGTCCTCTCCCCGGGAGTTCTCGCCGACGACCATGCCCTCGTAGACGTCGTCGCCGGGGGCGACGAACAGCGTTGCGCGCTCCTGGATGGCGATGATCGCGTAGGCGGTGACGGGACCCCGACGGTCGGCCACCACCGAACCTCGATCCCGGGAGCGGATCTCGCCGAACCAGGGCGCCCAGCCGTCGAAGACCTGGTGGATCATCCCGGTGCCGCGGGTCTCGGTCAGGAACTCGGTGCGGAACCCGAGGAGTCCCCGGGCCGGCACCCGCTGCTCCATGCGAACCCAGCCGGTGCCGTGGTTGACGATGTCGGTCATCTGCCCCTTGCGGGTGGCCAGGAGCTGGGTCACCGCGCCCAGGAACTCCTCGGGCACGTCGACGGTCACGGCCTCGACCGGCTCGTGGAGGGTGCCGTCGATCTCCCGCGTCACCACCTGCGGCTTGCCGACGGTCAGCTCGAAGCCCTCGCGTCGCATGGTCTCCACCAGGACCGCCAACTGGAGCTCGCCGCGGGCGTGGACCTCCCAGGCGTCGGGACGCTCGGTGGGCAGCACCCTCAGCGACACGTTGCCGACCAGCTCGCTGTCGAGTCGCCCCTTGAGGAGGCGGGCGGTCATCTTGTCGCCGTCGAGACCGGCCATCGGTGAGGTGTTGACGCCGATCGTCATGGCGAGGCTCGGTTCGTCGACGGTGATGACCGGCAACGGTCGGGGGTCGTCGGGATCGGCGAGCGTCTCACCGATCGTGACGTCCTCCAGACCGGCGACCGCGATGATCTCACCCGGACCCGCCGAGGCAGCCTCGACGCGCTCGTGGTTCTCGGTCACGTAGAGCACCGCCACCTTGGCCCGCTCGACGGTGCCGTCGGCCCGACACCACGCGACGGGCTGGCCCTTGCGGATCGTGCCGTTGACGATCCGGCACATGGCCAGACGCCCCACGAACTGGCTGGCGTCGAGGTTCGTCACCCACGCCTGCAGCGACGCCTCGGGGTCGTGGGTCGGTGCCGGCAGGTGGTCGACGAGCAGCTCGAACAGCGGGGTCAGGTCCTCGGCGAGGTCGTCGACGGTGTCCGGCTTGGTGATCGAGGCGCGGCCGGCTCGGGCGTTGCAGTAGACGATCGGGAAGTCGAGCTGGTGCACGTCCGCGTCGAGGTCGAGGAACAGCTCCTCGACCTCGGCCACGACCTCGTCGATGCGGGCGTCGGCCCGGTCGACCTTGTTGACCGCCAGGATCACCGGCAGGTCCAGGGTGAGCGCCTTGCGCAGCACGAAGCGGGTCTGGGGCAGGGGACCCTCGGAGGCATCGACGAGCAGGACGACGCCGTCGACCATGGTCAGGGCGCGTTCCACCTCGCCACCGAAGTCGGCGTGGCCGGGGGTGTCGACGATGTTGATCTTCACCTCGTCGCGACCCTCGCCGGTCCAGCGCACCGCGGTGTTCTTGGCCAGGATCGTGATGCCCTTCTCGCGCTCCAGGTCCATGGAGTCCATGACCCGATCCACGGTCTCGGCCCCCTCGCGGAAGGCGCCGGCCTGCTGGAGCATGGCGTCGACCAGGGTGGTCTTGCCGTGGTCGACGTGGGCGATGATGGCGACGTTGCGGATCCCCGGCACGGGGAGGGAGGACGGGTCGGTCATGGCACTTCCGGTTTCGGGGGGCTCACCAGTCTGGCCGACGACCGGCCCGCGCTCCGAACCGACGGCTCGGTCGTCGGGCACGTCGCTCAGCGACGGTCGAGCCGACGGCGGATCGTCTCGCGGCGTCGCCGCAGCTCGCTGTAGGTGACCTTCTCGGTGGAGTCGTCCACGATCCCGAAGCTGGCGCGGATGGCGGCCTCGTCGACGGCGAAGCCGTCGGCGGACACGCCGAGCTCGTTGGCGAAGCGCTCGCCGTGGGTGGTGGCGAGGCCGGTCGACAGCGATGCCACCTCGGCCACCAGGTCCAGGTCGGGTGCGAGAACGGCGATGGCGCCGTCGAGGAACACGAGGTTCTTGACGTAGAGCATGAGGATCTTGGGGAGTCGTGCCCCCATGCCCATCAGGGCCTTGATGATCCGCTGGATCTCACCGACGAGCTGCTCCTGGTCGAGCGTGGTCGGGTCGACGGGGGCCTTGTCCAGGCCGAGCTCGCGGATGACCTCGTCGATGTCGGTGTCGGCGGGGAGCGCTCCCAGGTCGCGGAAGGCGGCGACCTGGCCGGGGATGTCGCCCATGGCGCCGTACAGCATCATCCGGAGGAACGCGGAGCGCTGCAACGGCGTCATCCGGGCGGTGATGCCGAAGTCGAGCAGTGCGATGCGGCCGTCGGGGGTGACGAACAGGTTCCCGGCGTGGAGGTCGCCGTGGAAGATGCCGTGCACGATGCACCCCTCGGTGAAGCCCTTCATGCCGATGCGGATGATCTCGTGGGTGTCGATCCCCGCGGCCTGCATGGACTCGAGGTCCTCGAACGCGAACCCCTCCAGGCGCTCCATCACCAGCACTCGACGGGTGACCAGCTCCGGATGGGGTCGAGCGATGATCCACCCCCGTTGGCCGAGCTGGGCGAACACCTCGGCAACGTCGAGCATGTTCTCGGCTTCGAGGCGGAAGTCGAGCTCCTCGAGGATGGTCTCGGCGAACAGCTCGACCAGGGCCGGCGGGTTGGCGAGGGCTGCGATGGGGATCCGACCGACCAGGAACGGCGCGAGCCACGACATGACCTTGAGGTCGGACTGGACCTGCTGGCGGATCGTCGGCCGCTGGACCTTGACGACGACCTCCTCGCCGGTGCGCAGCCTGGCCACGTGCACCTGGGCGATGGAGGCGGCAGCGAGCGGCTCGCGATCGAAGGACGTGAAGACGTCCTCGAGTGATCGGCCGAGGTCCTCCTCGACCACCCGGCGGACGACGTCGAACGGCTCGGCTCGCACCTGGTCGCGGCACTTGCGGAACTCCTCGACCAGTTCGGGAGGGAACAGCCCCTCCCCGGAAGAGATGATCTGGCCGAGCTTGATGTAGGTGGGGCCGAGTCGCTCGGCGGCCAGCCTCAGCCGCCGTGACAGGCCGGCCCGTGAGGTCGGCCCGCCCGCCCGACGATCTCGCAGGGCCCAGCCGCCGACCGCGGTGCCGAGGCGGACCGACACCTCGGTCAACCGCAACGGCGGGGGCAGTCGCCGACGACCGGTGAGGATCGGGACCTGACGTCGGACCGTCATGCGCAGCACGGGCAGGCCGCGAGCCCAGGCGAGCGAGTCGCGGTCGAGCACCCACGGTCCGTCCTCGGTGAAGGTGAATCGTTCGGTGTCGGGGGAGACGGCGGCGTCGGTCATCGTGTGGTTGGGGTGGTTCGGGCCCGGGTCATAATCGCCCTGCGGCGGACAGCGCGGCCTCAGCCAACTCGACCCGGCAGATCAGGAGGTCGGGCAGGTAGGTGCTCGGTTGGTTGTAGCGCAGAGCGCTCCCGTCGAGACGACTGCAGTGCAGCCCAGCGGCCGATGCGACGGCGACCGGGGCGCAGCTGTCCCACTCGTGCTGGCCACCGGAGTGCGGGTACAGGTCGGCCTCGCCGCGCACCACGGCCATCGCCTTGGCGCCCGCGGATCCCATCGGGACCAGCTCGCCGTTCAGGGCCTCGGCGATGGAACGCGCTTCGACGGGAGGTCGAGAGCGGCTCACGACGATGCGGGGCGGGCGGTGTGCGGCCCGCAGCGACGGTGGGTCGTCGGTGGCCAGCACCATGCCGAGGCCGGGCAGGGCCACCGCACCGGCGGTCGGCACGTGGTCCTCGACCAGAGCGACGTGGACGGCCCAGTCCGAGCGCCCCTCTCCGTACTCGCGGGTCCCGTCGAGCGGGTCGATGATCCAGGTGCGGAGCGCGTCGAGCCGGCGCGGATCCTCCCGCTCGGTCCGGGTCGACTCCTCGGACAGCACGGCGTCGTCGGGCCGCAGGGCGCCCAAGCGATCGATCAGCAGGCGGTGAGCGGCGGCGTCGCCGCGGTCGCCCAGGTCTCGTGGATCGGTGGTGGATGTCCCTCCGGCCGCAGCGTGCTGCATCGACAACAGCAGGTCGCCGGCTTCGCGGGCGAGGTCGCGGGCGAGTCGATGGTCGTCCGCGGTCGCCACGGTCGGGCACGCTACCGGTCCTCCGGGGCGTCGTGGTCCCGACCGATACTTGACCTGAATAGTCGGGTATTCGGTACGCTTCGCCGACCGCCCCCGGCACCGTCGGGCGCACCGGCCCAGGAACGATCGTGATCACCTACGAGCTCACCAACCTCCAGGCACTCGAGGCCGAGTCGATCCACATCATGCGCGAGGTGGCGGCCGAGCTGGAGCGGCCGGTGCTGCTGTTCTCCGGCGGCAAGGACTCGATCGTGATGCTCCGACTGGCCGAGAAGGCTTTTTGGCCGGCCAGGATCCCCTTCCCGATGATGCACATCGACACCGGCCACAACTTCGACGAGGTGTACGAGTTCCGGGATCGACGGGTGGCCGAGCTCGGGGTGAAGCTCGTGGTGGCCTCGGTCCAGGAGTCGATCGACCAGGGCCGGGCGGTGGAGCAGACCGGACCTCGGGCCAGCCGAAACCAGCTGCAGACGGTGACCCTGCTCGACGCGATCGAGCTCCACGGGTTCGACGCCGCGTTCGGAGGGGCCCGTCGCGACGAGGAGCGGGCCCGGGCCAAGGAACGGGTCTTCTCGTTCCGTGACGAGTTCGGCCAGTGGGACCCGAAGAACCAGCGCCCCGAGCTGTGGAACCTCTACAACGGTCGACATCACCGGGGAGAGCACATCCGCGTCTTCCCGCTGAGCAACTGGACCGAGCTCGACATCTGGCAGTACATCGAGGCCGAGGGGATCGAGGTCCCGTCTATCTACTTCGCCCACGAGCGTGAGGTGTTCCAGCGCGACGGCATGTGGTTGGCGGTGACTCCGTTCGTGACGCTGATGGACGACGAGGTGCCCGAGACCCGCACGGTGCGCTACCGGACCGTCGGCGACGCGTCGTGCACCGGTGCGGTCGAGTCGACGGCGTCGACCGTCGCCCAGGTCATCGACGAGGTGGCATCGACCCGGATCACCGAACGGGGTGCGACCAGGGCCGACGACCGCGCCTCGGAAGCCGCGATGGAGGACCGGAAGCGGGAGGGCTACTTCTGATGGAGGTCACGAGAGACCGCGGCTGTGGGGAAGGGGCCCCACTCTGCCGAGGAGCCGGGCGCGGTGCGAAGCACCCGGGTGCCCGGCGGGGCGACAGCGCAGACCGGAAACGGGAGGGCTACTTCTGATGGAGTTGCTTCGATTCGCGACGGCCGGATCGGTCGACGACGGCAAGTCGACCCTGATCGGCCGTCTGCTCCACGACGCCAAGTCGATCTTCGAGGACCAGCTCGATGCCGTCACCGACGCATCGGAGCGGATGGGTCTCGACGCCCCCAACCTCGCCCTGCTCACCGACGGCCTCCGGGCCGAGCGCGAGCAGGGGATCACCATCGACGTGGCGTACCGCTACTTCGCCACTCCCCGCCGGAAGTTCATCATCGCCGACACCCCGGGGCACATCCAGTACACCCGCAACATGGTCACCGGTGCGTCGACCGCGGACCTGGCAGTGGTGCTGGTGGACGCGCGCAAGGGTCTGCTCGAGCAGTCGCGTCGGCACGCGTTCATCGCGTCGCTGCTGCGCATCCCGCACCTGGTCGTCGCGGTCAACAAGATGGACCTCGTCGACTACAGCCAGGCCCGCTTCGACGAGATCGTCGAGGAGTTCCGGCAGTTCGCCATGAAGCTGGAGGTTGCTGACCTGGCGTTCATCCCGATCTCGGCGCTGCACGGCGACAACGTCGTGCAACGGTCGTTGAACATGGATTGGTACGAGGGCGCATCGCTGCTGCACCACCTCGAGAGCGTGCACATCGCATCGGACCGCAACCTCATCGACGCCCGCTTCCCCGTCCAGTACGTCATCCGGCCCCAGAGCGACGAGTTCCACGACTACCGGGGCTACGCCGGACAGATCGCGGGCGGCGTGTTCAAGCCGGGAGACGAGGTCGTCGTCCTGCCGTCGGGACTGACATCTCGCATCACAGTGATCGAGACCTACGACGGTCCCGTGGACGAGGCGTTCGCCCCGATGTCGGTCACCATCCGCCTGTCCGACGACATCGACGTGTCCCGCGGCGACATGATCTGCCGGGTCAACAACCGGCCCATCGTCGCCCAAGACGTCGACGCGATGGTGTGCTGGTTGTCCGACGCTGCGGAGCTGGCCCCCCGCACCAAGCTGGCGATCAAGCACACGACCCGCTCCGCCCGTGCCCTGGTCAAGGACCTCCAGTACCGCCTCGACATCAACACCCTGCACCGGGACGAGAGCGCGGAGCGGCTCGTCCTGAACGAGATCGGGCGGGTCACCATGCGGGTGACCCAGCCGTTGTTCATCGATGAATACCGCCGCAACCGGGTGACCGGCTCGTTCATCCTCATGGACGAGGCCACCGACACCACCGTCGGAGCGGGCATGTTGCTCGCCGGATCCTGACCGTGCCCACTGGAGACCCGACCGCGGCGGTGTCACCCGGTGTGGTCTGGCACGACGGCGCGGTGTCGCGGGACGAGCGGGCGGCGGTCACCGGCGGCCGGGGGATGGTGGTGTGGTTCACCGGGCTGTCCGGATCGGGCAAGTCCAGCGTGGCCGTCGATCTGGAGCGTCAGCTGATCAGCTCGGGTCGGGCCGCCTACGTCCTCGACGGTGACAACCTGCGCCACGGCCTCAACGGCGACCTCGGCTTCTCGTCCCGCGATCGCGGCGAGAACGTCCGGCGGGTCGGCGAGGTGGCAGCTCTGCTCGCCGATTCCGGGACGGTCGCCCTGGTTCCGCTGGTGTCGCCGTACCGCGACGACCGTGACCGGGTGAGACGGCGGGTCACCTCGGCCGGGCTCGATTTCTTCGAGGTGTTCGTCGACACCCCGATCGAGATCTGCGAGGAGCGGGATCCCAAGGGGCTCTACGCCCGTGCCCGGGCGGGTGAGCTCACCGGGATGACCGGGGTGGACGACCCCTACGAGGCGCCGTCGAGGCCGGAGCTGGTGCTGCGTCCCTCCGACGGCGATGCGGCCGCCATGGCGGAGATCGTCCGGGCGCGGTTGCGGTCCTGACGCTGCGCGGTGGCCGCTCGACTCACGCGGACTTGGCCTCCGCGGCACGGGCTCGGTTGCGGACCACCGGGGTGGTGTCGACCGGCCCGTGGGGCTCTCCGGCCAGGTCGTAGCAGTCGGCGTGGAAGTGCTCGACCCGATCCCACACGCCCTTGATGTAGACGTTGCAGATGACCTGGCGGTTCCGGACCTTGGCCTGGAACTTGACCCGTTCGTCGCAGTGGGCGCACTCGACGGTGCTGCCCGGTTCGACGTCGCGGAGCACGGCCCGGCTGCGCCGGGGAGCGGTTCGTTGGGACGGTCGGTCGACCGTCGAGGTGCTGGAGGAGGCTGCCATGCCCTCAGGTATCGGGTGACGCGTGACACCGCCTGAGCCCTGGGAGCGATTGGGGCCGAACGACCCAGGCGGCGCCCGAGGATGGGCCGGAGGGCCCATGGACGCCCGTGTCGGAGAGGATCAGGCTCGCGGACCGCGGCGTGCCGGTCGCACCGCCCGGGCCCGTCGCCCCAGTTGCACGGCGTCGCGGACCAGCTCGCGCACCTGGGCCTCGTCGGCACCCTCGGCCACCAGGGTCCGGATCTGTGCCTCCATGGCCTGGGCGCGCGCTTCGTCGAAGGCCACCGAATCGTCGCGGGTGGTCACCGAGGTGACGAGGATGAGGCACACGGCGGCCACCGCGGTGACGAGCCCGAAGGTGATGGCGGTTCCGTTGTTGTCGGCGATCGAGCCGACGATCATGCCGGCGATTCCACCGACGAAGACCACGAGCACGAGGCGTCGGACGATCCTGGGGTCCACCGTTTGTCGCCTACCGCGTCAGTGGCTTGTACTTGATTCGGTGGGGCTGCGAGGCGTCGGCTCCCAGTTCGCGGCGACGGAACTCCTCGTACTCGCTGAAGTTGCCCTCGAAGAACCGCACCTGCGAGTCGCCTTCGAAGGCCAGGATGTGCGTCGCGATCCGGTCGAGGAACCAACGGTCGTGCGAGATGACCACCGCGCAGCCCGGGAAGCTGTCGAGCGCCTCCTCGAGCGCCCGGAGCGTGTCGACGTCGAGGTCGTTGGTCGGCTCGTCGAGCAGGAGGGTGTTGCCGCCTCGGCGCAGGAGCTTGGCGAGGTGGACCCGGTTGCGCTCCCCGCCGGAGAGCTTGCCGACCGGCTTCTGCTGGTCCGAGCCCTTGAAGTTGAAGCTGGCGCAGTAGGCCCGACCGTTGACCTCGCGGGTGCCGACGGTGAGCACGTCCTGTCCGTCGGTGATCTCCTCGTAGACGGTGTGGGCGTCGTCCAAGCTGTCGCGGGACTGATCGACGTAGGCCAGCTCGACGGTCGAACCGACGACGAGGGTCCCGTCGTCAGGACGCAGCTCGGGGTCGCCGGCGGAGGTCGCGGCGTCGACGATCATGCGGAACAGCGTGGTCTTGCCCGCGCCGTTCGGGCCGATCACCCCGACGATCCCCGCCCGCGGGAGCGAGAACGACAGGTCCTCGATCAGCAGCCGGTCCCCGAAGCCCTTGCGGAGCGCGCTGGCCTCGATCACCTGGTCTCCGAGCCGCGGTCCGGGAGGGATCGCGATCTCGAGCCGGGAGCTCGTGTCGCGGGCCTCCTCGGCTTCCTTCTGCAGCTCCTCGTAGGCCGACAGCCGGGCCTTGGACTTGGCCTGTCGGGCCTTGGGTGCCATGCGGACCCAGTCGAGCTCACGCTCGAGCGTGCGTCTGCGAGCCTCGTTCTGCTTCTCCTGGCGGCCGAGGCGCTCCTGCTTCTGCTCGAGCCAGCCGGAGTAGTTCCCCTCGAACGGATGACCCTTGCCGTGGTCGAGCTCGAGGATCCAGCGCGCCACGTTGTCGAGGAAGTAGCGGTCGTGGGTGATGGCGACCACCGTTCCGGGGTAGTCCTGCAGGAAGCGCTCGAGCCAGGCCACCGACTCGGCGTCGAGGTGGTTGGTCGGCTCGTCGAGGAGCAGCAGGTCGGGCTTGGACAGCAGGAGCCGACACAGCGCCACCCGTCGGCGCTCACCGCCCGACAGCGTGGAGACCTCCGCGTCGCCGGGGGGCAGGCGGAGCGCGTCCATCGCGATGTCGATCGTGCGTTGCAGGTCCCAGCCCCCGGCCGCCTCGATGCGGGCCTCGAGCTCGGCCTGGGCGTTGCCGAGCTTCTCGAAGTCGGCGTCGGGGTCGCTCCAACGCGCCATGAGCTCCTCGTAGGCGGTGAGGAGCCCGGCCACCTCGGCGACGCCGTCCATGACGTTGCCGACCACGTCCTTGCTCTCGTCCAGTCGTGGTTCCTGCTCGAGCAATCCGACCGTGAACCCAGGGGTCAGGCGCGCCTCGCCGGTGTGGTCCTCGTCGATGCCGGCCATGATGCGCAGCAGCGATGACTTGCCGGAACCGTTGGCCCCGATGACGCCGATCTTGGCGCCCGGGTAGAACGACAGCGAGATGTCCTTGAGGACCTCTCGATCCGGCGGGACGAACTTCCCGACGCGGTGCATGGTGAAGATGAACTGGGCGCCCATGGGTCGGGACTGTACCGGCGGGGCGTGCGCAGTCCGGAACCGGTCTCCCTTCGGAGGTGCCGGCCGGCTCGGGTCGGCCCGTTCAGTCGAGCCGGTGGTCGAGCGGGTGGTCGAACGGGTCGTCGAGCCGACGATCGCGTCGGGCGCATCTCCCCGGACGCGCCGGTGCGGCCCGATCGCTCGGGCCGCACCGGTCTCCGATGTCGTCGGCTCAACGCCTGGCGGGGGCCTTCTTGGCGGGTGCCTTCTTCTTGGCGGGGGCCTTCTTGGCGGGTGCCTTCTTGGCGGGTGCCTTCTTGGCGGGTGCCTTCTTGGCGGGTGCCTTCTTCTTGGCCGGGGCCTTCTTGGCGGGTGCCTTCTTCTTGGCGGGGGCCTTCTTGGCGGGTGCCTTCTTCTTGGCGGGGGCCTTCTTGGCGGGTGCCTTCTTCTTGGCAGGCGCCTTCTTGGCGGGTGCCTTCTTCTTGGCCGGGGCCTTCTTGGCGGGTGCCTTCTTCTTGGCAGGCGCCTTCTTCGCCGGCGCCTTCTTCTTGGCCGGAGCCTTCTTCTTCACTGCCACTGGTGCCTCCTCGGCGGTGTCCTCGGTGAGGACGGTTGGTGGGGTGTCCGAATCCGAGGTGCCGCTGCGACGCCTGCGCGACCGCGGAGCCTCGGGCATGGACGACCCGGTTCCGACGTCGTCGGTACCGGGCAGTGCAAGGTCGATCCCCCTCCGAGGGGTGTCGAAGCCGTGCACGACGAAGGGGCGGACCTCTCCCATGGCGAGCACCTCACGGGCGCTGCGTGGAGCGGGGTCGCCCAGCGACTTGAGCGGGATGTAGCAACGGGCTCCGTCGACGTCGGCGTAGGCGCCGTGCGAGGAGAACTCGACGATCGTGGCCTCCACGGTGGCCCCGACCTGGTAGGTGGTCACGAAAGCGAGGAACACCGGAGGGGTGTTGATCGGGTCGCCACCGCCGCGGCGTCGTCCTGACGCGGTGGAGGACCCGGCGGCCGCATCCGCCGACCTGGGACTGGTTCGGCTCTCGGAGCGGACCGGGGTCGACGGTTCGGTGCCGGGCTTGCGGCGGCTCCGACGCCGGGACGTCGTCGCTGTCGCCGAGCCGGCGGCGCTGTCCTTGCCGGCGGCGTTGTCCTTGACCGCGGTGCGGGCGGAAGCCGCGGTCGGTTCGGCCTTCTTCTTGGCGTCACGGTAGGAACGACGGCTCGTCGGTCCCTTCACCGGCACCCGCGGGACGAACACCCAACCCACACCGGGCACGGGCTTGCCGCCCCACAGCCGATCCTCCTCGAAGAGCCACGGGTTGCTCGCGTGGAACTCCTGGAACGAGTCGTTGGAGAGGATGGTGGCACCGGTGCGCTCCGCGATCTGCAACACGAACGCGTCGCCGCGACCCACCGCACCTGCGGGCGGCGTGAGCAGCTCACCCGCGAGGATCGCCTCTTCGTACTCGGCGCGCTCGGAGGCGTCGATGCGGTTGGGGAACGTCGCGTCGACGATCACGACGACGTTGGCGAACGAGTGGTCCTTGAGGAAGTCGGTCACGGCGTCGTTGAGCTGCGCGAGCGACGGAGCCGTTCGACCTTCGGTTGCGATGTTGGACCCGTCGACGACGAGGTGATCCTTGGACATGTCGGTGCTTAGTGAAGCAGCAAACGCGCGCGTAACGGCGCATTCCCGCGATACGACCAGCTCAGCGCGCGGCGACCCGTACGATCGGAGCGTGATCCGCGCGGTGCTGTTCGACTTCGGTGGCGTCATCCTCTCGAGCCCGTTCGAGGCGTTCGCCGCCTACGAGCGTCGGGCAGGCCTCCCCCCGGACTTCATCCGTCGGGTCAACGCGACCGCCTCCGACACGAACGCCTGGGCCCGCCTTGAGCGCAGCGAGATGGGCATCGACGAGTTCGTCGCGGAGTTCGAGGCCGAGGCCCTCGCGCTCGGTCACCGCGTCGACGGCGCCGCGGTGCTCGAGTGCCTGCACGGCGAGCTGCGGCCGCGGATGGTCGAGGCGCTGCGTCGATGCCGCGACCGCTACGCCACCGCGCTGCTGACCAACAACTTCCTGACCGGCAACCCCGACTGGTCCAGCGGTGGGAGCTTCGGTCCCATCCTCGAGCTGTTCGACGTGGTGGTGGAGTCGTCCCAGGTCGGAGTGCGCAAGCCCGAGTCGCGCTTCTACGAGATCGCACTCGAACGCGTCGGTGTGGCCGCAGCCGAAGCCGTGTTCCTCGACGACCTCGGGGTGAACCTCAAGCCGGCGCGGGCGATGGGGATGACCACGATCAAGGTCGTCGACCCCGACGCCGCGCTCGACGAGCTCGGGTCGGTGCTGGGTCTCGAACTCTGATCCTGTCCCGGTCCCCCGATCGCGGTCGGCTCCGCTCGGTCCTCAGGGGAAGTCGGTGCGGGAGCGGTCACCCAGCGGGCCGAATGCGGTCTGCAGGATCAGGTCCTGCTCCTGCACGTGGATCGCGTGGCTGCCGGTGGCCGGCGACGCCTCGTCGGGTCGGCTGACCCGACGGATCTCGAACGAGTCGCCGTGCGGCGTGTACAGGTTGCCCTTGATCGTGTTCCACGAGCCCATGTTCTTGGGCTCCTCCTGGAGCCACACGATCTCGGTGCAGTTCGGGAACCTGCTCAGCTCCTTGGCCACCGCCTCGAACGGCCAGGGGAACAGCTGCTCGACGCGGGCCACCGCGACGGGCGCGCCGGCCTGGTCGCGCCAGGTCTCGGCCTCGACGGCGACCTTGCCCGAGGCGAGGACCAGGCGTTGGACGCCGGCCGGGTCGAGGGTGGTCGAACGGTCGCCCATGAGCTCGAGGAAGCTGCCGCTCTCGAGGTCGGTGACCGGGGACCGCCAGCGCTTGTCGCGCAACCCGGACTTGGGGGTGGCGATCACCAGGGGCTTGCGCACGCTGCGCCGGATCTGGCGGCGCAGGAGGTGGAAGTACTGCGCCGCGGTCGTGGGCTGGCACACCTGGATGTTGTCTTCGGCGCACAGCGTCAGGAACCGCTCGAGCCGGGCCGAGGAGTGCTCGGGCCCCTGGCCCTCGTAGCCGTGGGGGAGCAGCATCACCAGGCCGGAGGTCTGCTCCCACTTGTCCTCGGCCGCGACGATGAACTGGTCGATGATGATCTGGGCGCCGTTCATGAAGTCGCCGAACTGGCCCTCCCACATCACCAGCGTCTGCGGGCTCACCACCGAGTAGCCGTACTCGAAGCCGAGCGCCGCGTACTCGCTGAGCAGCGAGTCGTAGATCCACAGCTCGGTGCGGGGAGGGTCGGTGAGCGCCAGCAGCGGGACGTGCTCCGCCCCGGTCTCGTAGTCGAACAGCGTCGAGTGGCGCTGGGAGAACGTGCCGCGCCGTGAATCCTGGCCGGCCAGGCGCACCGAGTTGCCCTCGAGGAGTATCGAGCCGAACGCCAGGCCCTCGGCCAGGGCCCAGTCCACCTCGCCGTCGTGGAACATCTTGGAGCGGGTCTCGAACTGGCGGGCCAGCTTGGGGTGCACGGTGAAGCCCTCGGGAACCGTGTCGAGCGCGGTGTAGATGCGATCGAGCTCGGGTCGGGCCACCCCGGTGTCGATGTGGGGGAGCACGCCTCGACTCGGGGGATGGGGCGCGGCCACGATCCCCTCCTCCGGGGCGGACTGGCGGGTCTCGTCCAGCGCGGCCTGCATCCGGGTGTGGAAGTCCTCGAGGGCCTGCTCGGCCTCGTCGAGGGTGAGGTCGCCCCGGCGGACCAGCGTCTCGACGTAGCGCTTGCGGACGCTGCGGAGCCCGTCGATCTTCCGGTACATGAGCGGCTGGGTGTAGCTCGGGTCGTCACCCTCGTTGTGGCCGTGGCGGCGGTAGCACACCATGTCGATCACCACGTCCTTGTGGAACCGCTGCCGATACGCGAAGGCCAGTCGGGCCACCCGGACGCAGGCCTCGGGGTCGTCGCCGTTGACGTGGATGATCGGGGCCTGCACCGCCTTGGCGATGTCGGTGGAGTACTCGGAGCTGCGTGCGGACTCCGGAGGGGTGGTGAAGCCGAGCTGGTTGTTCACGATCACGTGGATGGTGCCGCCGACGCGGTAGCCCTTGATCAGGCTGAGGTTCAGCGTCTCGGCGACGACGCCCTGTCCGGCGAACGCGGCGTCTCCGTGCATGAGGATCGGTAGCACCGGGAACCGTCGGGTCCGGTCGTGGGGGATCTCGTCCATGCGGGCCCGGGTCATGCCCTCGACCACCGGGTCGACCGCCTCGAGGTGTGACGGGTTGGCGGCCAGGCTGACCGGGAGCTCGGCGCCGTTGCGGCTGACGAAGGTGCCCTCCTGGCCCAGGTGGTACTTGACGTCGCCGGAGCCCTGGATCGAGTCGGGGTCCACGTAGCCCTCGAACTCCCGGAACAGCTGGTCGAGCGACTTGCCGACGATGTTGGCCAGCACGTTGAGGCGGCCGCGGTGCGGCATGCCCAGGTAGGCGGAGTCCATGCCATGGTCGGCGGCTTCCTGGAGCAGGGCGTCGAGGATCGGGATGAGTGACTCGGCACCCTCGAGGCCGAAGCGCTTCTGGCCGAGGTACTTGGTGGCCAGGAACTTCTCGAGGGCCTCGGCCGCGTTGAGCCGTCCCAGGATGTGGCGCTGGTCCTCGACGTCGACACGCGTGCTGCGGCCCTCCACCTGCTCCTGGATCCAGCGCTTCTCCGCCGGTTCCTGGATGTGGCCGAACTCGATGCCGATCGTGCGGCAGTACGCGTCGCGCAGCACGTGGAGCAGGTCGCCGAGCCGCTGACGGGGCACCCCGCCAACCGGCGCGTAGATGCCGTTCTCGCTGCCGGTCAGGAACTCGCGGTCGAGGTCCCAGATGGTCAGCCCGTAGGTGGCGGGATCGAGCTCGGCGTGCATCTCGGGGGCCTTGGCCGCGAGCGGGTCGAGGTCCGCGATCAGGTGACCGCGCACGCGGTACATGTTGATCAGGGTGGACACCTGCATCTGCTTGACCACCTGGGCGGTCTCGCGTCCTTCGTCGCCCACCGCGTCCTGGCGCCAGCGCACCGCCTCGTAGGGCACGCCCATCGAGCGGAACAGGTCGTCGTAGAAGCCGTCCTCGCCCAGGAGCAGCTCCTCGACCTTCTTGAGGAACAGCCCGGACTCTGCGCCCTGGATGATCCGGTGGTCATAGGTCGAGCTGAGGGTGAGCACCTTGGACATCCCGAGCTCGGCGAGGGTGCGCGGGTCGGCACCCGCGTACGCCGCGGGGAAGCCCAGCGCTCCGGCGCCGACGATCGTCCCCTGACCGGGCATGAGGCGCGGGACCGACCGCTCGGTGCCGATCGTGCCCGGGTTGGTGAGGGTGACCGTGGCGCCCTGGAAGTCGTCGACGGTGAGCTTGTTGGTCTTGGCCTTGCGGATGAGCTCGTCGTAGACGGCGCTGAAGCCGGCGAAGTCCATCGTGTCGGCGTCCTTGATGACGGGGACCACGAGGGACCGGGAGCCGTCGGACTTCTCCATGTCGACCGCGAGTCCCAGCCCAACGTGCTCCCGGCGAACCAGGCGGGGCGTCCCGTCGGAGCCTTCGACGAAGTGGTTGTTCATCACCGGGACGTGATCCGCGATCGCGCGCACCAGGGCGTAGCCGATGATGTGGGTGAAGCTGACCTTGCCGCCGCGGGTCCTGCCCAGGTAGCCGTTGATGACGCTGCGGTTGATCTCGAGGAGCTTGGCCGGGACCTCGCGGAACGACGTGGCGGTGGGGACCTCGAGGCTGGCCTCCATGTTGGACACGATGCGGGCGCCGACGCCACGGATGGGGTCGCCGGGCTCGTCGACCGGCCCGGCGGTCGGTGGGGCGGTCGTGCCCGACGTGGCAGCCGTGGCAGTCGTGGCAGTCGTGGCAGTCGTGGTCGGCGGCGCGGACCCGACCGGGGCCGCGGTCGCGGGCGTCGGCACGGGGGCCGGACGCCCAGGCGGGCGGTAGTCGGCGAAGAAGTCCCGCCACGTCTCGCTGACCGAGCCCGGGTCCGCCTGGTACTGCTCGAACATCTCCTCGACCAGCCAGGCGTTGGGGCCGAGCGGCTCGGAGGCGACCGGATCGGTCGTCCCCGGCGAGGCGGTTCCGGCAGGTGCGGGGGTGTCGTTCACGCCCCGCAGCCTATCGGCGTGCCCCGGACGCTCCCGGGCGATGGGATGCCCTCCCGGACGTGGTTCGGGTCGGGCCCGGCGGTTCCGACCACGGGGGCGGGCGCGTAGATTGCCGACGGTGCTGATCGCCACGTGGAACGTGAACTCGTTGAACGCCCGCATGCCCCGGGTGGAGGAGTGGCTGGCCGCGGTCCGCCCCGACGTGCTCTGCCTGCAGGAGACCAAGATGTCCGACGCCCAGTTCCCGGGCATGGACTTCCAACGGCTCGGCTACGACTCGGTGCACCACGGCGAGGGGCGTTGGAACGGCGTGGCCATCCTGTCCCGGGTGGGCATCGACGAGGTGGTGGCCGGCTTCGACGACGGCGGTGAGCCCGACCCCGACGCCCGGATGCTGTGGGCGACCTGCGGCGGTGTGCGGGTGGGGGCGCTCTACGTCCCCAACGGCCGGGAGGTCGGTCACGACCACTACGCGTACAAGCTGGCCTGGCTGCAGCGGCTGCGAGCCCACCTGGACGCGCACCACAGCCCCGACGAGGCGCTCGTGCTGCTCGGCGACTGGAACATCGCCCCGACGGACCAGGACGTCTGGAGCCCCGCGGCGTTCGAGGGTTCGACCCACGTGACCGTCGAGGAGCGTGCGGCCCTGGGCGCCGTGGTCGACTGGGGTCTCGTCGACACGCTCCGACGGCGGTACCCCCAGGACGGGATCTACTCGTACTGGGACTACCGCAACGGCGACTTCCACAAGCGTCGGGGCATGAGGATCGACTACCTGCTGTCGTCGACCTCGCTGGCCGGGCGCGCCACCGCGGACCTCGTCGACCGGAACGCCCGTAAGGGCTCCAAGCCGTCGGACCACGCCCCGGTGATGGCGGTCTACGACATCGGCACCTGATCGGAGGGCCAGGCGGATGCAGGACGATCTGGAGGGGTCCGGACCCACCGACGCGGTCAGCGGAGCGGATGCGGCGTCGGGCGTCGTGTCGGACGCGGTCGCCGAGGAGGGCGGCTTCGCGAGCCCGCGCATCGAGGGCCTGGCCGCGCTGGAGCTGACCCCGCGCCGGGTCGAGGTGCGCCGCCTGGCGCAGGCCATGCGCGACATCATCGAGTCGCTGGTGTCCACCACCGCGGACACCGGCGAGCTCGCCGCGGCCGCGGACGATCTGGAGCGCCTGGCCTCGGCGTTGGGTCGACTGCCGTCCGGGCAGACCTACGAGGGCTTTGCCGAAGCGGCGATCGCCGGGACGCTGCCCGACGGTCCGGAGCGGTGGGCGTTCTTCGACCACAGCCCGTTCATCGGACTGGCCAACCCGATGTCGCCGCCCATGACGCTCTCTTACGACGGCGACCGGGTGGTCTGCGAAGTCACGTTCGGCTCCGCCTACGAGGGGCCGCCGGGGTGCGTGCACGGCGGCTACGTGGCTGCGGCGTTCGACGAGCTGCTCGGTGCCGCCCAGTCGTTGTCGGGCACCCAGGGAATGACCGCCCACCTGGGGGTCGACTACCGCCGGCCGACGCCGCTGCACACGCCGTTGCGGATGGAGGGTTGGCTGCACCGGCGCGAGGGCCGCAAGATCTGGGCCCGGGCCACGATCACAGCCGACGGTGAGCTGCGGGCCGAGGCCGAGGGTCTGTTCATCGCCTTCGATCCCGGCAGGTTCCAGGAGCTGCTCGAGGAACGCTCGCGCTGAGGAGGGTGGCCTCCGGGCGAGGTGCGACGACGCGTTCGCCCGTCGATCAGGTCGCGTCGGCGACGATGCGCAGCACGTCGGGCCCGAACCGCTGCGCCTTCACCGGGCCGATGCCAGGGACCTTGAGCAGCTGGGCCGCGCTGCGCGGGCGATGCCGGGCGATGGCGGTGAGGGTCGCGTCGTTGAAGATGACGAACGCCGGCACGTCCGCGGCGCGGGCCTGGTCTCGGCGCCAGCTGCGCAGTGCCTCGAACAGCTCGAGCTCGGGCCCCTCGGCGGCCGGGGCCCGCCGGACCGAGCGACGAGCGGAGCGGGCACGCTCGGCGCCCTGGGCCCGGGAGAGCTCGGTGGGAGCGACCCCGAGGGTGGTCTCGATCGAGTCCACCCACATCGATGGGGAGCGGTTCATGGTGCGCGACCCGAACGTCCGCGAGCGCGCCCACGTGCAGTGCAGCTCGTCGCGGGCTCGGGTGAGCGCCACGTAGAGCAGCCGGCGCTCCTCGTCGACGTCAGCGTCGGTCTCGGCGTGGTGGATCGGGACGTAGCCCTCCTCGAGTCCGGCGATGTGCACGACCGGCCACTCCAGACCCTTGGCCGCGTGGAAGGTGACGATGTCGACGGCGTCGCCGCCGCCGCGGTCCTCGTCGCGCAGGGTGGTGGAGAGCCAGGCCAGGAACGACGCGGTGTCCCCGGCGGGCTCGAGGGCGAGGTACTCGCGGCCGAGTCGGACGACCTCGGTCACGTTGGCAGCCCGGTCCTCGGTGAGCCGGGATCGGTCGCCGAGGTCGTGCTCGAGGTCGGCCAGACCGATCTCGAGCGACGCGGAGCGCCTCAGCACCTGCAGGGCGTCGGTGACCTCGGGTTGCTCGAGGAGCCTCCCCGAGCCGCGCACCCGGTGGGGGACGCCGGCGGCCGACATCGCCTCGGCGATCAGGGCGGTCTGGGCGTTGGTGCGCACGAGCACCGCCTGGGCCGACCACGGCACGCCGGGTCGGTGGCCGTCGCGGCAGGCGCGGGCGACGGCGCGGGCTTCGGCGGTGTCGTCGGGCAGTGCCCGAACGGTGGGGACCGCTCCGGCCGGTCGGTGGGGGCGGAGCCGGATCGCCACGCTGGGTCCCTGCTGCAGGACGCCGTTGGCGACCGCCAGGATCTGCGGGGTCGAGCGGTAGTTGTCCTCCAGGGTGACGGTGCTGCCGCCGGGGAAGTAGCGGTCGAAGTCGATCAGGTAGCCGGCGTCGGCGCCGTTCCAGGCGTAGATCGCCTGGTTGGGGTCACCGACGATGCAGGTGTCGGAGTCGGGTCCCAGCCACTGCTGCAGCAGGTGGAACTGCAGCGGGTTCACGTCCTGGAACTCGTCGACGAAGAGGTGCCGGAACCGCCAGCGCCGGGCCGCGGCGTAGACCGGATCGGCTTCGAGGTCCCGGGCCGCCAGTCGGAGGATGTCGTCGAAGTCGACCAGCCGTCGTCGGCGTTTGAGCTGGGTGAAGTCGTCGTAGACCGTGGCGACGGTTCCGAGGGGCACCGGCGGACGTCGGCGGGCGCGGGTGGCCTCACGTTCGTAGTCCTGCGGGGTGATGCGGCGCGCGGCGGCCCATTCGATCTCGGCGACGACGTCGAGCGGTGTGCTGCGGTCGTCCTTGCGGCCCCGTCCGGGCAGGAGCCGCGCCACCATGGCGAACTTGCGGTCGAGCAGTTCGGGCGGGGTGATGCCGCGCTCCTCCCATCGCTGCCGGAGTTGGGCGTAGGCGATGGCGTGGAACGTGCCGGCGTGGACGCCGTCGCGCAAGCCGAGCCGACCGAGGCGCTCGCGCAGCTCGCCGGCGGCCTTGCGGGTGAAGGTCACCGCCAGCACCCGCGACGGGTCCAGCGTGCCCGCCTCGGACCGGTGGGCGATGCGGTGGGTCAGCACGCGGGTCTTGCCCGATCCGGCACCGGCGAGGATGCGCAGCGGCGACGCGTCCGACAGCACCGCCGCGACCTGGTGCTCGTTCATGCCGCGCAGGAGCCGGTCGGTCTCGGGTGCCACCGCGGCGAACGTACCAGTGCCCGCTGACAGCGGATCCCGCGGCGGTGCCGGATCGGACCGTTACGCTGGCGGCTGTGGCCTACGACCGCAGCAACCTGCACGCCAACGAGCAGATCGTCGTCGACGAGCACCCCCACTGGATCATGCTGATGTGGTCGGTGGTCTGGGTGGTGCTGGCGATCGCGCTGGGCATCTACCTCCTGACCAAGGGTTGGACCGGATGGTTCGGCACCGGCACCAAGTGGGTGGCGATCCTCGCTCTGGTCGTCAGCCTCCTGTACCTGGCCCAGCGGCTGATCAAGTGGTACTCGACCAACTTCGTCATCACCACCGACCGCTGCATCTACCGCGAGGGGATCATCTCCAAGCGCGGCATCGAGATCCCGCTCGAACGGATCAACACGGTCTTCTTCCACCAGCACCTTTTCGAGCGGTTGGTGCGCGCCGGCGACCTGATGATCGAGTCGGCCGGCCACGGCGGCGAGCAGCGCTTCGAGGACATCCGCAACCCGGTGATGGTGCAGAACCTGCTGTACCAGACCATGGAGGACAACGAGAACCGCAAGTTCGACCGGATCCGCACTCCGGCCGACGCTCCGGGCGCCGGCGGGTCGGTGGCCGACGAGATCGCCAAGCTCGCCGCGCTGCGCGACCAGGGCCACCTCACCGACGCCGAGTTCGACGCCCAGAAGGCGCAGTTGCTGGCGCGTCAACCCCCGTCGGTCTGAGCCCGCTCGTCGGCCAGGATCCGGAACCACGCCGTGTCTCGGCGGCGGCCCTTCATGACCATGTGGTGGTCCTGGATCCCTTCGAAGCGGAACCCGAGTCGGACCGCCGCGGCGCGTGACCGGGCGTTGCCGGCGTGGCACTTCCACTCGATCCGCTGGTAGCCGAGTGTCAACAGGTGCTCGATCAGGAGCAGGCACGCCTCCTGGATCACGCCCAGGCCCTGGACCGCGGGGGTGCACCACAGCGCCCCGATCTCGACCTTGAGGTCCGCGGGTGAGTTGGCGATGAGGCTGGCCGAGCCGAGCGCTTCGTCGGTGGCGGCGTCCTCGACGACGAAGGTCTGCCAGTCGGGACGGTCGAGGATCGATCCGAGGTGCTCGGCGTAAGCCTCGGGAGACCGGAACGGCCCGACGGGCATGAAGCGCCAGACCAGCTCATCGGCGTCGTAGGCGTCGATCGATCGACCGAGGCGCGTGACCGGTTCGCCGTTGCTGATGGTGAACAGCTCGACGGCGTCGTCGAGGGTCGCGGGGCGGACCCTGACCCGCTCGCCGACCAGGACCGCCGGGTCGGGCTTGGCGGGGAGGCGGTCGCGGGCCTCGAGGACCTCGGCGGGTATCCGCGGGCCGAGGCGGTCGAGGCTGGTGAGGTCGGCATCCGGAGCTCGGTCGTGCACGGGGCGATGTTCGCGGTCGCCGTTCCGGTGGTCCACCGCGTTCTCCTGCCGATGTTGTAGCTGGCGCGCCGCCACGGCGACCGTGGGCTACAAGTTCGGTGGGGCGCGCCGATGTTGTAGCTGGTGCGCCGCCAGGGTGATCGGGGGCTACAAGTTCGGTGGGGCGGCGAGGGTCCGGGCGCCGGCCGAGGCGTGCACACGCGTGCCGCGAACGGTCACGTCGTCCTCGGCGAGGACGACGACGTTCCCGCCGAAGCCCGCGCCGGTGAGCCGGGCGCCGTGCACCCCGGGGGTCTTCATCAGCTCCTCGACCAGGGTGTCGAGGGCCGGTGTCGACACCTGGTAGTCGTCGCGCAGCGAGACGTGCGACTCGACCATCAGCTCCCCGACCCGGACGAGGTCCCCGGCCGCCAGGGCGGCGGCGGCGGCGTGGACCCGGTCGCACTCGGTGCGGACGTGACGGGCCCGGGCTCGCAGAACCGGGTCGGGAACCGAGGCGATCGATGCCATCGACGCACGCGGCAACGGGCCGACGAGTGCGGCCGCCGCGTCGGCCTGGGCTCGGCGTTCGGCATAGGCGGAGTCGGCCAGCGTTCGCACCTGTCCGGAGTCGACGACCCAGACAGCCGCCGCCGAGGGGACCGGCACCGGCGTGACCTCCTCGGTCGCGCAGTCGATGAGGAGGGCGTGGCCCTCGACCCCGGCGGCCACCGCGAGCTGGTCCATGATCCCGCACGGGACCCCGGTCGCGGCAGCCTCGGCGGCCCGGCACAGGCGTGCGATGTCGAGCGGGGATCCGGTCGCACCCAGAGCGAGCGCGGTGGCGACCTCGAGCGAGGCGCTCGACGACAGACCGCCGCCGATCGGCAGGTCCGAGACGACCTCGCCCTCGAACCCGTCGGTCCGTCCGATCAGGGCAGCCACCCCGGCCGGGTAGCGGCCCCAGGAGGGCTGGACCGACCCGGGGTCGGTCACCGGCAAGGGGACGTCGAGACCACCGTCGAGCCGGTCCGAGCGCATCCGCAGCCGTCCGCCGCCACCGGTCCCGACGATCGTGGTTCCGAACTGGATCGCCATCGGCAGGACCACCCCGCCCATGTAGTCGGTGTGGTCTCCGATCAGGTTCACACGACCGGGGGCGAACACCCGCGTCGTCACCGGCCCGCCCCTCGATCGGTGGCATCGGGCCCGCCGCCGGCCGAGGTCGGTCCGGCCGGCATGCCCGGAAGCGCCCGCAGCCGTGCGGCGGCCTCCTCGGGGAGCACCGGATCGAACCACACGCCCCCGCCCTGTTCGGCTGCGGCCACGTATCGGGCCACGCCGGCGGCGCGGTTCAACGGGCAGACGTGGACGTGCACCCGCGCCCCGGGCCAGTCGCCGCCGTCGGTGGGTCGCTGGTGGACCCACAGCATGTACGGCATCGGCTCGTCGAAGAGCTGGTCGAGGCGGGCCAGGCCGTCGACCAGGGCGGCGGCCAGGCCGTCGCGGTCGCACCGGCCGTCGAGGAGATCGGGGACCTCGCGGCGGGGGGCCAGGCGCAGCTCGTAGGGCCACGTCGGAGCGAACGGGACCCACGTGACCCAGTCGCCGTGGGTGCCGACGACGAGCTCGTCGGGGACCTCCTCGGGGAGCAGCACCCCGTCGACCAGCTCCCTCAGCGGTACCGGCGGAACGTGTTCGTACGCGTAGATCTGGCCGTGCGGGTGGGGGATCGTGGCGCCGACCTCGGCACCGCGGTTCTCGAACACGAGCACGTAGTCGACGTCGTCGCGGGCGCCGAGCGCCGCGGTGCGCTCCGCCCAGTGGTCGACGACGGCACGCGCTCCCGTCGCTCCGAGCGACCAGAACTCGGCGTCGTGGTCGGGGGTGTAGAGGACCATCTCGCAGCGGTCGTCGGCCATGGCCGGCCAGCGGTTCACGAACCCGCGGACGACGTAGGGTTCGGGGGCCTCGAGCCCGCCGACGCAGAACGGGCAGTCCCCGCTCGGGCGGTTCGGGCGTCCTTGACGGCTGCCGACCACGACGGTGGTGTCGCCGGTCAACGGGTCGGTCCGCACCTGCGGTCCGCGGGTGGACGACTCGGGACGGTCGCGGTTCACGAGGTGCCGAGTTGATCGATCGCCCCGGCCAGGTGCTCGAGCGCGGCCACCTCGAACGGGGCGCGTAACGCCAGGTTGATCCGGGTGGCCCCGGCGTCGGCGTAGCGACCGATGGCGTCGACCATCTGCCCGGTCGAACCCATGAGCACCCCGGGCCGGACGAACTCGGCGATGTCGCCGAACTGGCGGTGCAGCGACTCGTCGTCGGGGGCGCAGCCGACGTTGACGGAGCACACGATCTCGGCCGGGTCGCGCCCGAGATCGTCGCAGTGTGCGGCGAGCACCCGGACCTTGCGCTCGAAGTCGTCGGGGCCGATGAACGGGACGTTCCAGCCGTCCGCGAGCTCGGCGGCGATGCGCAACGTCCGCTTCTCGCCCCCGCCGCCGACCCAGATCGGCACGGCGTCCTGGACCGGCCGGGGGTCGACCACCGCATCCCGGAGCTGGAAGAGCTCGCCGTCGAAGGAGAACGACTCCTCGCGGAGCAGGCCGCGCAGGCAGCGCAGGTACTCCTCCATCAGGTCGAGTCGGCGCCCGGCGGCGGGGTAGGGGATGCCGTAGGCGTGGTACTCGTCGGCCAGCCAGCCGGCGCCGACGCCGACGTCGACCCGACCGCCCGAGAGCTGATCGATGCCGGCGATGGCGTTCGCCAGCACGCCGGGGTGGCGGTAGCCGGCGCAGTACACCAGCGACCCGCACCGCACCCGGGAGGTCTCGAGCGCCAGAGCGGTGTGGGCGACCACGGCGTCGAGGCAGTTGGTCGACCGTCCGTCCGCCGCGTAGAAGTGGTCCCAGATCGAGATCCAGTCGAACGGCAGCTCCTCGATCCGCCGCCACATCGACCGCAGCTCGTCGACGGTGGTGTTGGCCGGCCCGGTGTGCACCCCGAAGATCACGTCCACGACCGGCACGGTACGCCAGCGGGCCGCTCCGTGGTGACCCGTGCGCCCTACTGTGCCGGCATGTCGATCCGAGTGGGCTTCCTGGGTGCCGGACTGATCGCCGCCTACCACGCGATCCAGCTCAACGAGCTCAGGGACCGCGCCGCGGCCGACCCCGGCGGTGATCTCCCCGGGAACCGGATCGTGTCGGTGTTCGACCCCGACCGTGACCGCGCCGCGGGCCTGGCCGGCGGTCAGGGAGCCGACGTCGCCGCGGATCCCGACGAGGTCATCGACGCCTCCGACGTCGTGTTCGTGTGCACCTGGACATCCGAGCATCTGCCGCTGGTGCGCCGGGTCGCCGCGGCGGGCCGGGCACTGTTCTGCGAGAAGCCGCTGTCGGTCGACCTGGACCGGTCACGGGAGCTCGTCGACGTGGTGACCGATGCCGGACTCGTCAACATGGTCGGCCTGGTCATGCGCTCCGCGCCCACGCTGCTCGTGCTGCGGGAGATGGTCGACGACCCGGCATCGGGTCGGGTCATGAACGTCGTGTTCCGCGACGACCAGTACATCCCGACCCAGGGGATGTACGCATCGACGTGGCGCGGCGACCGGACGCTCGCCGGGTCGGGGGCGTTGATGGAGCACTCGATCCACGACCTGGACCTGCTGGAGTGGCTGTTCGGCCCTGTCGGGTCGATCTCGGCGCGCCAGTCGTTCTTCCACGGAATCGACGGCATCGAGGACTCCGTCGGTGCCCTCGTCGGCTTCGACAGCGGCGCCACCGGTTCGCTCGCGTCGATCTGGCACGACGTGCTCAGCCGGCCGAGCCAGCGGCGCATGGAGGTGTTCTGCGAGAACGCCACCATCACCCTTGTCTCCGACGACGTCGGGCCGGTGATCCGCCAGAGCAGCGATGGCGAGGAGGTGGTCGGAGGCGACGACCTGATCCCGTGGCTCGCTGCCCGCGGCGTGGCAACTCCCAGCGCCGAGGAGGAGCTCCTGCGGGCGGTGCGGACGCGGCTCGACGGCGGAACCGCACCCCGGCTCCGGCCCGACGTCGACGACGCCCTGCGGGCCCACGTGCTGGCCGACGCGACCTATCGATCCGCGGCGGCCGGCGGTGCGCCGGTGTCGGTTCCGGCCGTTCCGTCCCGATGAGCACACCGTCTGGGTGTGCCCGCCGGCTCGGCGTGCGGACGGCGCTGGTCGACGGCGAGTGGATCGCCGGCGACGTCGAGGTCGCCGCCGACGGCACGGTCGCGGCCGTCGGCGTCGGTGGCGGATCGGGTGCGGTCGGCACCGGCGTCGCGATCCCCGGGCTGGTCGACCTGCAGGTCAACGGCTTCGGCGGCGTCGACCTCCGCCACGCCGGAGCGGACGGCTACCGGGTCGCGGGCGAAGCCCTGGCCGCGCACGGCGCGACCTCGGTCCAGCCGACGTTCTTCGGCCTGTCGGTCGACGGGTACCGCGACGCGCTCGAGACCCTGGCCGAGATCCGAACCGAGCAGCAGGGCGCTCTGCGGGACGGTCGACCGACGGGGTGTCGGTTCCTCCGAGCCCACCTCGAAGGTCCGTTCCTCAACGCCCGGTTCAAGGGGGCGCACGACGAGCGGACCTTCCTCGACCCGTCGATCGAGGTGGCCGACACGTTGGTGAGCACCGGTGAGGTCGGCTTCGTGACGCTGGCGCCGGAGCTGCCGGGCGGGCTCGACCTGGTGCGTCACCTCGACGAACGCGGCGTCGTCGTCAGCATCGGCCACAGCGACGCGGACGACATCTGGACCCGGGCCGCGATGGAGGCCGGAGCACGCCACCTGACCCACTGCTGGAACGCCCACCGCCGCCTGACGTCGAGGGACCCGGGCCCGGCTGCGGTCGCGCTGGCCCGCACCCACCTGGTCGTCGGGCTGATCGCGGACGGGGTCCACGTGGCCGACGAGATCGTCCGTCTCACCCTCCACGCGGCTCGCGGGCGCGTCGCGGCGACCACCGACGCCATCGCCCCGGCCGGGCTGGACGACCCGTCGCGGTCCGCGGATGCGGCCGACCTCCCGATCATGGTGCGTGACGGGCGGGCCACCCTGCCCGACGGCACCCTGGCGGGGAGCGTGGCCACCCCTGTCGAGGTGCTCCGCCAGATCCTCCGCGTCGGGGGAGACCTCGTCGCCGCGGTCGATGCGTGTGGCGGCGTTCAGCGACGACTGCTCGGCCTCGACGACGTGCGGGTCCGGCCCGGCGACGTCGCCGATCTCGTCGTGTTGGACGACACGATGTCGGTCCATCGGACGCTCGTCGCCGGCCACGAGGTGCACCGGGCGTAGACGCGGAGCCCGGAGCCCGCTGTCCGCGTGTGGGATCGACCTGCCACGCGTTGATCCCACACGCGGAGCCCGGAGCCCGCTGTCCGCGTGTGGGATCGACGTGCCACGCGTCGATCCCACACGCGGAGCCTGGCAGCCGGCCCGCGGTTTGACCCCGGGGTCGGCCCCGGGAACACTCCTGCGGACGACCGAGTCCGGAGCCGAGGGGGCATGCACGTGGGACCGTTGAGCGGGATCAGGATCATCGAGGTGGCCGGCATCGGCCCGGGGCCCTTCGCCGCCATGATGCTGGCCGACATGGGCGCGGACGTGATCCGCGTCGACCGGACCGCCAACGCCATGGGCGGCGACCCGGCCAACCCGCCCGCCGACATCCTCAACCGGGGCCGACGTTCGATCGCGGTCGACCTCAAGTCGCCCGAGGGTGTCGCCGTCCTGCTCGAGCTCGTCGCATCTGCCGACGGGCTGATCGAGGGCTTCCGCCCCGGGGTCGCCGAGCGGTTGGGTTTCGGTCCCGACGCCTGCGCGGAGGTCAACCCCAAGCTGGTGTTCGGCCGCATGACCGGATGGGGTCAGGACGGTCCCTACGCCCCGACCGCCGGTCACGACATCAACTACATCTCACTGGCCGGCGTCCTGGCCCACCTCGGTCGGGAGGGAGAGAAGCCGACCCCACCCATCAACCTGGTCGGCGACTTCGGCGGCGGCGGGATGCTGATGGCGTTCGGCATGGTGTGCGCACTCCTCGAGGCCCAGCGCTCCGGTGCCGGACAGGTGGTCGACGCGGCGATGGTCGACGGCTCCGCCACCCTGATGATGATGATGTGGGCGTTCTCGGCCATGGGGATCTGGTCCGAGGAGCGCGGCACCAACCTGCTCGACACCGGAGCTCACTTCTACGACACCTACGAGTGCGCGGACGGCGGGTTCGTGTCGATCGGCTCGATCGAGCCGCAGTTCTACGCCCAGCTGCTCGAGTTGTCCGGACTCGAGGCCTCCTACCGGGACCGTGGCGAAGAGCTGCCGCACCAGATGAACAAGCCCGAGTGGGGGGCCATGAAGGACCGGCTCGCCGAGATCTTCCGGACACGGACCCGCGACGAGTGGTGCGAGGTGATGGAGGGCAGCGACGTGTGCTTCGCTCCGGTGCTGACCATGAGCGAGGCGACCCGCCACCCTCACAACGTGGCCCGGGGGTCCTTCGTCGACATCGCCGGCATCGTGCAGCCCGCGCCCGCGCCGCGGTTCAGCCGCACCACCGCCGAGGTCCAACGCCCTCCCGCTCACGCCGGTCAGCACACCGACGAGATCCTGGGCGACTGGCTCGGCCTGGACGGCGACGGCATCGCCGCCCGACGGGCGTCGGGGGCGGTCGCGGGGTGAGGCGTTAGCCTGCCGCCCGATGTCGACCGTCGTCTGCTTCCACGCCCACCCCGATGACGAGTGCATCCAGACCGGCGGCACCATGGCCCGGGCGGCCGCCGACGGTCACCGGGTGGTCCTGGTGGTCGCGACCAGGGGCGAGCACGGCGAGATCGTCCCCGACGTCCTGGCCGACGGCGAGGCGCTGTGGCAACGCCGCATCGCCGAGACCTTCGAGGCGGCGGAGATCCTCGGCGTTCAGCGGGTGGAGTTCCTCGGCTACGTCGACTCCGGGATGATGGGGGAGCCCGCCAACACCGCCCCCTATGCGTTCTGGTCGGCGGGCGTCGATGCGGCCGCCCGCCGACTGGCGGTGATCCTGTCCGAGGAGTCCGCCGACGTCCTCACCGCCTACGACCACCACGGTGGCTACGGGCATCCGGATCACATCCAGGTCCACCGGGTGGGGCTCCGGGCGGCGGAGCTGGCAGGGACTCCGGTGGTGCTCCAGGCCACGATGAACCGCGACCACATCGTCGCCGGGATCGCCGAGGCCCGGGAGGCGGCGGAGGCCGCACGTGAGGTCGGCGACGAGGTGACCACGCCGTTGGATGCTCCCGACTTCGACATCCCCGACGACTTCGGTGAGCCGGCCGCCAACATCACCCACGCGATCGATGTCAGCGACCTGGTGGGGACGAAGCGGGCGGCGATGGTCGCCCACGCCAGTCAGATCGCGGCGGACTCCTGGTTCCTGGCCATGGACGACGAGCAGTTCACCAGGGCCTTCGGCACCGAGTGGTTCATCCGCACCGGGGGCACGCGGGCCGAGGGCGTTCCGTTCCTGGAGTCGATCTGGGCCTGAGCGGTGCCACCCGCGGAGCGGGGAGTCAGCGGGCGACGAGAGTCGGGGAGGTCTCCGCGGCCGGCTGGGCGGATTTCAGCGCCGGGGCAGCAGCGCGTCGGTGGGCGCCGGGCCCGCAGCGGCCCAGGCGTCCACGAACGCCTCGAGCGGGTCGACGAGCTCGACCGACACCTCGGTCGGATCTCCGAGGGGTCCGTAGCCCTCCTCGTAGACCTCGGCGTAGGGCATGCTCAGACGCCCGGCCTGGTAGAGCTCCTCGAAGCTGATGGGTGGGATGTAGCTGTTGGACGGGTCCACGGTGCGTGCTCCTCGCTCGGTGTCGTGTCGATCGGTGTCGTGTCGCTCGGCGTGCTGTCGAGCGGTGTCGTGCGTCGCCCTGCGGACCGGGCAGCCATCCCGGCGCAGTCGAACCTAATCCCGAATCGGCAGCCGCGGGTCGATAGATGAGGGATTCCTCAAGACCGGGGATCGGGTCGGGTGAGCCGAGCCCGTTCGCAGCCACCGGCGAGCCGAGCACTGGAACGGGTTCAGCCCTCCAGGACGGCGTCGCTCAGACCGCGGAGCGGTCCGTCGCCGCGGAGCACGACGGTGGCGCCCACGAAGCGGACCACGATCGCCTCGCCGCAGAGCTCTCCCAGGAGCAGCTGGCCCAACTGGTTCGCTCCGGTGATGCAGAGCATCTCCACCCGGATCCGACCCAGCTCGCCGGTGAAGTCCGCGAGTCCCTCGGCGACGACCTCCCAGTCGACGGTGGCGGCCCCGCGGTCCACGACGACCAGGGTGGCCAGTCGGACCGGCATCTCGACGTCGTCGAGGTGGAGTCGGTGGATCACCAATCGGGCGTGGCGCACCGGCTCAGCTTGCCATCGGCGTCCGGACCGGTGGCCGCCCCCGGAGGTTGAAGTCGCTCGTGGGCGCGCCGCTAGTGTCCCGACGATGTTCGCCTCGGTCCTGGACGTCCACACCGAATGGGCCTGGATGGTCATCCTCGGCAACGCGTTGGCGGGTCTGTGGTGCCTGGGGGCGCACTGGATCCCGGCGCTGAGGGTCAAGGCCCTGTGGTGGTTCGTGATCTTCGTCGAGGTGACGATCTTCGTGCAGGTGGTCCTCGGCGTGATCATGGTGGCCGGACAGGGGTTCGAGGCGCCGCAGTTCCACATGTTCTACGGGTTCGTGGCCATCATCGCGGTGGCGATCCTGTACAGCTACCGCAACCAGATGCGGGCGCACCAGTACCTGCTCTACGGCTTCGGAGGCCTCTTCCTCATGGGCCTCGGCATCCGGGCGATGCTGGTGGGGTGATGCCGCGGGTCCGGACGCGACACCGCCTCCGGAGAGCCGAGGTCTCCGGAGGCGGTGCGTAGATCTGCTCGAGCGACGCTCAGCCGTTGAGGCGGGCCTCCATGGCGGAGAGCTCGTCGCGCATGGGCTGCGGGAGACGCTCGCCGATGAAGTCGTAGTGGTTGCTGATCAGCTCGACCTCGCCCTTCCAGGCGACCGGGTCGACCTCGAGCAGTTGCTCGAGGGTGTCGGCGTCGAGGTCGAGACCGTCGGTGTCGAGGGACTCGGGGGTCGGCACCCATCCGATCGGGGTCTCGGTGGCGTCGGCGGTGCCGGCGATGCGCTCCAGCGCCCACTTGAGCACCCGGCTGTTGTCGCCGAAGCCGGGCCAGAGGAACTTGCCGTCGTCGGACTTGCGGAACCAGTTGACCCAGAAGAGCTGGGGCAGCTTGTCGGCGTCGGTCGCGTTGCCGATGTCGAGCCAGTGCCGGATGTAGTCGCCGACGTTGTAGCCCATGAACGGCAGCATGGCGTACGGGTCGAAGCGGACCTCGCCGACGGTGCCGGCCGCCGCCGCAGTCTTCTCCGAGCTCATGACCGAACCCAGGAACGTGCCGTGCTGCCAGTTGAACGCCTGGGTCACGAGCGGGACGTTGGTGGCCCGGCGTCCGCCGAAGAGGATCGCCGAGATCGGCACGCCGGCAGGGTCCTCCCACTCGGGGGCGATCGACGGGCACTGCGACGCCGGGGTGGTGAACCGGGCGTTGGGGTGCGCGGCGGGGGTGTCGGTGGCCGGGGTCCAGTCGTTGCCCTTCCAGTCGACGAGGTGGGCCGGCGGCTCGGACATGTCCTCCCACCAGACGTCGCCGTCGTCGGTGCGGGCCACGTTGGTGAAGATGGAGTTGCCCCACATCGTGTCCATGGCGTTCTTGTTGGTCTCGTCGGAGGTGCCCGGAGCGACGCCGAAGAACCCGGCCTCGGGGTTGATGGCGTAGAGGCGGCCGTCGGCCCCGAACTTCATCCAGGCGATGTCGTCACCGACCGTCTCGACCTTCCAGCCCGGCAGCGACGGGATCAGCATCGCCATGTTGGTCTTGCCGCAGGCCGACGGGAACGCCGCGGCGACGTATCGCTTGTCGCCCTCGGGCGAGGTGATGCCGAGGATCAGCATGTGCTCGGCCATCCAGCCGGCGTCGCGGGCCATGGTCGAGGCGATGCGCAGGGCGAAGCACTTCTTGCCGAGCAGAGCGTTGCCGCCGTAGCCCGAGCCGTAGGACCAGATCTCCTTGGTCTCGGGGAAGTGCGAGATGTACTTGGTGTCGTTGCATGGCCACGGAACGTCGGCCGCACCGTCGGTGAGGGGCGCACCCACCGAGTGCAGGCAGGGAACGAAGTCGCCGTCGGAGCCGAGCACGTCGAGGGCGCCCTGGCCCATGCGGGTCATGATCCGCATCGACACCGCCACGTACGGCGAGTCGGTCAGCTCGACGCCGATGTGGGCGATCGGGGAGCCGAGGGGCCCCATCGAGAACGGCACCACGTACATCGTGCGGCCCTTCATGGTCCCGCGGTACAGCTCGAGCATCTCGGCCTTGAGCTCGGCGGGCGCCCGCCAGTGGTTGGTCGGCCCCGCGTCGACCTCGTTCTCGCAGGCGATGAACGTGCGGTCCTCGACGCGGGCGACGTCGGAGGGGTCCGACAGGGCCAGGTAGCTGTTCGGTCGCTTGGCCTCGGACAACTTCTCGAAGGTGCCGTTGTCGACGAGGAGCTGGCAGAGCCGGTCGTACTCCTCGGCGCTGCCGTCGCACCACTCCACCGCGTCGGGCTGGAAGATCTCCCGCCACTCCTCGACCCAGTCGATCAGCTTCTGGTTGCTGCTGGTCCCTGCCATCGTTGTCCCCGTTCTGTCGATCTTCCTGAGGTGTCGATCTGCCCGCACCGTCGGCCGTGCGGTTGGGTGGCCGCGGTCAGGCGGTCTCGGGTGCCGGCTCGGCGTGGGCGTGGAACGCGGGGGTCCCCATGTCCACCTCGGAGCCGAGCTCCAGTCCGGTCGCCCGACCGTCGGCGTCGAGCTCGAAGCGAACCCGCTGGCCCTGGCGGAGCATGCGGAACAGCGAGCCCGCCAGCGCGTCGGGGGCCAGGTCGTGCTCGGCCAGGTCCGTGTCGCGCACGACGATCCCGTCGCCGGTCACGGGGTCATAGGACTTGATCACGCCTTGCACTCGGTCGCCGCTCCTGACTGGTGAGCCTCCGGAACCGGGGGCTGCTGGCCCACCGTCACCGTACCGGCGGCCGAGAACGGGCGGCAAAGCCGGGGACGGGACCGACCCGCGTCGTGCGGGCCTCAGGCGGGGCGACGGGTGGCGACGGGCTTGGTGACCTTGCCCGACTTGATGCAACCGGTGCAGACGTTCATCCGCTTGGTGCCACGGGGCGTGGCGACGCGGATCCGCTGGATGTTCGGGTTCCAGCGGCGCCTTGTGCGGCGATGGGAGTGGCTGAGGTTCATCCCGAACGAGGGGCGCTTGTCGCAGATCTCGCACACGGCGGCCATGGCTGTCTCTTCTCCGGTCGTTCCGCCACGGTCGGCGGCGTGCCACCGTGGGTGGCGCCTTCTACGGGTTCGGCTCCCGGGAACGGGAGGTTCGGCAGGCGGGGCGGAACCCCGGCGCAGGGCCGACCGGACACTGTAGTGCGTCGAGGCGATCGACCCAAGCACGCCCGTTGCGGGCCGGACCATCTGGACATCCGAGGTCCGGACATGGCTCGTGGGCGACCATCGGGTGAGGGGAATCTCGCCTCGTGACTTGATCGCGGCAGTCGACTCTCTCATCGTGGAGCGGTGACGACGAGCGGGTCGTCCGCAACGAGGAGGGGAACGCCATGGCGGGAGCAGACGACCACAGCACCGACCATCAGGCCGGCGCCGCGGACCACAGCGCCGACCACGGTGCATCGGATCGTGGGACGTGGGTGCTCGGCGTGCTCGTCGCCGCGGTGGCGGCGTTCGCCCTGGCCGGCGTCGTCGTCAAGGCGGTGGGAGCGGATGCGGCCGCTGTTGCCACCCCGGCAGCAGCGGTGTCCCGTGACCACGACGAGCGCTCGGCGGCGTCGGAGCCGTCCGCAGCCGATGACCCCGGCCCCGATGCACCCCCCAGCACTGTCGCCGAAGCTCCGGCCGCAGCGCCGACGACGACGCCGCCTGCGGTGCCGAGCACCGAGGTACCGGCCGTGTCGAGCACCACGACCCCGACCCCGGCCTCGGTTGCGCCCCCGGCGGCCGGACCCACCACACCGGTTCCGGGACCGGCCGCTCCATCGGCCCGACCCGGTGGCGACGGGGCGACAGCGGCGGAGTCCGCGGCCGCCACCACCTTCGCCCGGCTCGTCCGCCAGCACTGCGACCTGGCCCGCGTCCCCAACCCGGCACAGGTGCGAGCCTCGGACCTGGGCGACGGCGTCTTCCAGATCGTCGACGCCAACGCGACCGTCATGCAGATCGACGTCCACTCGAACATCGTGATGGCTGCCGACAGCCTCGACGGCTCGGTGTCTGGCGGCTATTCCGAGGCCTGCGCCCCGGCCCTGTTCGGCGGCTGATCCGGCGCCCGTCCGACGGCGGGTCTGTACGCTGGGGTCATGGCCGGCCCGGCGTTGCGCATCTCGACGTGGGACACCCCTCAGCCTGACGGCCGGTCGCGGGACAGCCTGGATGCCGCGGAGCTCCTCGAGGCGTTGCGTGCGGCCTCCTCGGTGCTCGACCAGCACGCGGACGCGCTCGACCGCCTGGCGGCCGGAGTCGAATGGGACTCAACCGCGGGACCGGACCCGCTCGATCAGACCGTCGACGGCCGGTCGCTCGTCTCCGGAGTCGACCCCGACGACGTCGAGGGTCCGAACCGGACCGAGGACGAGGCCGATGCCGACTCGACGGCTCCTCGGCAAGAAGCGGGATCCGACTCCGGCCCCGGCCCGGGCACCGACATGGCGGTCACGCTCAGCGGAGCATGTGACGCGGCGACCGGTGCCACCCACTTCCCGGATCTGTGCCGGGGCCTGTCCGACGGTGCCCACGCCGCGGCGCGGACCGACGTCGGTGCTCAGCTCGCCGGGTTCCTGGGCGGTGCCGGCGACGCTCTGCGCAACGCCGATCGGGTCGAGGGCACCCGACTGGCGCTGGCGTTGGAAGCGGGGGCCGAACGGGTCACCGAGGGCGACGACGGTGCCCATCCCGGGAGCCTGCTGGCGGTGATGTCCGCCGCAGCGGACGGTGCCCTCGACGCGTCCGACGCTGGCTCCGACCTGGTCGAGGTCCTGGTCTCCGCCGCCGAGGCCGGCCTGGTCGAGCTCGAACAGGGGCCGGTGGCCGACGCCCAGCTCTCCGAGAGCGGCACGGTCGACGGCGCCGCGGCGGGCTTCCTGCTCGTTCTCGACTCCCTGGCCGCGTTCGTCTCCGGCGACCCGCTGCCCGAACCTCCCCGTCTCGACCGGGAGCCCCCGAAGACGCCGTCGGCGGGCGCGGCACGGTTCGCTGTGAGCGGGCGGATCACGCCGCCCGATCCCGGCGTCGAGCTCGCCGCCGACCTCGAGGTCGTGATCCACGAGCTCTCCGAGCGCTCGTCGCTCGAACGAGCAGGGGGTCAGTGGATCGTCGACGCGACCACGACCCTGCCGGGAGCGGTGGTCGAAGCCATGTCGGGTGCCGGTCGGCTCAGCGAGATGCACGTGGGGTTGGCTCCCGGTCCGGCCTGAGCGACGGGCGGGACGTCGTCGGTGCACCGTGCTGGACTGGGGCGGTGAGCGACCGTCCCCCGATCTCCCTCGTCGAGCTGTCGGCCATGGACGTCGGCGTGCTCGCCGGTGTCGGCCCCCGCAAGTTGGACGGGTTGCGTCATCTCGGGATCACCTCGCTGCTCGACCTGCTCACCCACTACCCGCGCCGCTACATCGACCGGACCCGCGAGGCGCCGATCCGGGAGCTCTCCGAGGGAGAGGAGGCCCTGGTGCTGGGTCGGGTCGCCGCGGTGTCCTCTCGCCGCGTCCGGGGCGGCCGGGTCATCGTCGTGGCGGAGCTCCGCGACGACAGCGGGTCGCTGCGGTGCACCTTCTTCAACCAGCCGTGGAGGGAGAAGCACCTCGCCAAGCTCGGCGCGGACGATGCGGGAGCCGAGGTGGCGGTCTTCGGGCGAGTCGAGGTCTTCCGAGGTCAGCGCCAGATGACCAACCCGGTCCTCGACGTCATCGGTGCGGGCCCACAAGCGCGCACCGGTCGCATCGTCGCCATCTACCCCCAGTCGGATCGGGCCCGCCTGAGCACGTGGGAGCTCGGCGAGTGGATCGCACAGGTCCTTCGTCGCAGCCGTGACCGTGGGATCGACGACCCGGTCCCCGCGGAGATCCTCGACCGACACGACCTGATCTCCCGTGAGGAAGCGTATGCCGGGATCCACGCGCCGACGTCGATGGCGCACGAGGTGGTTGCACGCCGCCGCCTGGTGTTCGACGAGCTGTTCCGCCTGCAGCTGTCCCTCGTCCGGCGCAAGAGGCAGATCGAGAGGGACGCGCTCGGGATCCGCCATGTCGTGACCGCGTCCACCGGTTCGGACGGACCGCTGGATCGGGCCGGTCGGGCGGGCCTGGTCGCCCGCTACCTCGACGGTCTGCCGCACGATCTCACCGCGGCCCAGCGGCGGGCCGTGGCCGAGATCGGAACGGACCTGGCCTCGGGCGTCCCCATGCACCGGCTGCTGCAGGGCGACGTCGGTTCCGGCAAGACGGTCGTCGCCATGGCCACGTTGCTGACCGCGGTGCAGGGCGGACACCAGGGGGCGCTGATGGCGCCCACCGAGGTCCTGGCCGAGCAGCACGCCGCCGGTGTCTCCCGCCAACTCGACGGCGTCGTCATCCCCGACGACGGGGGAAGCCTCCTCGGCGAGCGGCCCCTCGGGGTCGCCCTGCTCACCAACCGCACCCCCGCAGCGGAGCGTCGACGGGTGCTGGCGGGGCTGGCCGACGGCTCGGTCGACATCGTGATCGGTACTCACGCACTGATCCAGGAGGGCGTGGTCTTCCGGTCGCTCGGAGCGGTCGTGATCGACGAGCAGCACCGGTTCGGCGTCGAGCAGCGCGCCGCGCTGCGCAGCGCCAACCCCGACGGGACCGTGCCCGACGTCCTGGTCATGACCGCCACCCCGATCCCGCGCACGGCGGCCATGACCGTCTACGGCGACCTGGACACCACGGTGCTCGACGAGCTCCCGCCGGGTCGGGTGCCGATCAGCACCACCTGGGCGCACAGCCCGGACCAGGAGGACTCCGCGTGGCGGCTCGTCCGGGAGCAGGTGGCCGCGGGCAACCGGGCCTACGTGGTGTGCCCGCTCGTCGAGGACTCGCCCAAGCTGGAGGTGGCCTCGGCGGAGCGGACGCTGGAGCGTCTGGCCGCCGACGAGCTCGCCGGCCTGTCGATCGGCCTGCTGCACGGCCGGATGAAGGCCTCCGACAAGGCCGAGGTCATGGAGGGCTTCCGTTCCGGCGCTCTCGACGTCCTGGTGGCCACGACCGTCATCGAGGTCGGCGTCGACGTGGCCGAGGCGACCGTGATGGTGGTGCTCGACGCGGATCGCTTCGGCATGGCGCAGCTGCACCAGCTCAGAGGTCGTGTCGGACGCAGCGACCGTCCCAGCTGGTGCGTGCTGGTGGCCCACGGCGACCTCACCGCAGACGCTGTGGCCCGCCTGGAGGCGATGGTCGCCAGCTCCGACGGATTCGAGCTGGCCGAGGTGGACCTCGACCTCCGCGGCGAGGGGACGGTGCTCGGCGAGCGCCAGCAGGGCCTGAGCGACCTGAAGCTCGCGTCGCTGCGCCACGACCGCCAGTGGGTGGAGGTGGCCCGCGACGAGGCCCTCCGGTTGGTCGGCGACGGCGGGGGACTGGACGCGCATCCCCGGCTGGCCGAGGAGCTCGACGTCCTGCTCGCCCCCGAGGAGGAGGAGTTCCTCCTCAAGTCATGACCTCCGGCCCTGGGCTCCGGTCGCCGGGCTGGGGCAGGATCGGGGGGTGACCGATCCATCCCCGTCCGATCGGCCGACCCGAACCCGCACCCTGGTGTGGGCGCTGGTCGTCGTCGCCACCATCGCCACCATCGCCGTCGTCGTCGTGTTCGCCGGCGACGACGAACCCACCTCCGCGCCGGTGGGCACCCCGTCGAGCACCACCCATGGCGGTGCCGGACACAGCGACGACACGGGGTCGTCGACCACTCAGCAGTACGGCTCCCACGGCATGGCACCAGAGGTGGTGACCCCGGCCCGGGTCGGGCGTCTGGGACCCGGGCCGGCGGTGGGACAGACCTTCACGGGGAGCTTCGGACTCAACGTCTGCGGCCGCTTCCTCGAACCGCCGGCGGCCGCCACCGATGAGGAGTCGGGGATGTCGACCGACGGCACCGGCCGGTTCCAGGTGACCCCGCCCGATGCCGACTCGGCCGGTCACGACGCAGATGTCGACGAGCTGATGGAGCTGATCGGTGTCGACCTGTCCACCGGTCGGGTCACGTTCCCGGCGACGACGACCCCGGCTCAGTTCCAGATCAACAACACCTCGATGGCGGTGGCCGGCGCGACGTTCGGTCCGGACACCCGGTGCGGTGATGTCGACACCGTGGTCCAGGTGTGGGTCTACAGCGCTGATGCGGTGCGGACCGGCGAAGGCGTCATGGCCGTCGAGGTCGATCCCGAGGACACTCCGATCGCACAGGACGGCATGGCGCTGGTGGTGACGGTGACCCCCGAGTCGTCGTTGCCCACGCTGCCCCCGTCGGCTCTGAACCGCTGACTGCCGGCGGCACCCTGAGCGGAGCGCGGCGGGGGTTCCCGTGCTCTGCTCCCCGCCATGTGACACTGGTCCGGTGAGAGTCGTCGCCGGAACCGCCCGCGGGCGTCGACTCCGATCGCCAGCCGGGCACGATGTGCGCCCCACCCTCGACCGGGTCCGTGAGGCGATGTTCAACTCGCTCGACTCTCTGGGGGTGGTCAGGGATGCCACGGTGCTCGACCTGTTCGCGGGATCCGGGGCGCTCGGGATCGAGGCGCTGAGCCGCGGTGCACGGCACGTCACGTTCGTCGACTCGGCCCCGCGGTCGGTCGCGGCTGTCGCGGAGAACCTGACCGATTTGGGGATGGCGGACCGGGCCACGGTGCTCAGGAGCGAGGCCTTCGCGGCCCTCGGTTCCAGCGCCGGGTCGGGTCCGTTCGATCTGGTCCTGGTGGACCCGCCGTACGCCTTCGACCAGTGGGCCGAGCTGATCGGGGCGTTGGCCGCTGTGATCGCCCCGACCGGGGTCGTTGTCGCCGAGTCCGACCGCGATCTGGAGCCCGCGGTGGTCGCGTCCCGGTCCACGACCGGGGCGGGCATCCTGAGACAACGCCGGTACGGCGGTACGGTTGTGACGATGCTGACCTTCGAGTGGTCCCCGCCCGTCCCGCCCGCCACCGCATCCGGCGACCTCAGCGACCCGGAGCCCGGCTCGTGACCGCGGTCCTCTACCCGGGTTCGTTCGACCCGATCCACAACGGTCACGTCGAGATCGTCGAGACCGCCGCCCGACTGTTCGATCGGGTCGTGGTGGCGGCCATGCGCAACCCCCAGAAGGGCGAGCCGCTCTTCTCCCTCGAGGAGCGCCAGGTCCTCATCGAGGAGTCGCTCGCTCACCTCGCCAACGTCGAGGTCACGATGTTCTCGTCGCTGGTGGTCGACCTGGCCCGCGACGTGGGCGCCAACTTCATCGTCAAGGGACTGCGGGCGGTGTCGGACTTCGAGTCCGAACTGCAGATGGCCCAGATGAACCGGTCGATCTCGGGCGTCGACACCCTTTTCATCCCCTCCGCGTCCAAGAACTCGTTCCTGGCATCCAAGCTCATCCGTGACATCGCCCGCTTCGGGGGCAACGTCGAGACGATGGTTCCCGGCCCGGTCGCCGACCGGCTGAAGCAGCGATTCGGAGGTACCCCATGACCGCTCCGACCGACGAGCCGACGTCGCGCCCCGTGGAACCGGAGCGTCGGCCACCGGCGCGGTCGAAGCGGTCCGCATCCGGCGACGACCAGTACCGCATGCCCGAAGCGCAGGAGATCCTCGAACGCGTGATCGCCATCATCGACGCGGCACCCGGGATGCCGATGTCGGCGTCGGTGCGAGTCAACCGCGAGGAGCTCCTCGAGCTCCTCGACGACGCGGTGTCGCGCCTGCCCGACGAGCTGCGGTCGGCCAGATGGCTGCTCAAGGAGCGCGAGGAGTTCCTGGCGCGCACCCGACGCGAGGGCGAGGACCTCATCGAGGACGCCCGGAGCCGCGTGGCCCACATGGTGCAGCGCACCGAGGTGGTGAAGGCGGCCGAACACCACGCCCGTCAGATCGTCGACGAGGCCGACGCGGTGTCGCGGCGGATGCGTCGCGAGACCGAGGACTACTGCGACCAGAAGCTGGCCAGCTTCGAGAACGTGCTCAACCGCATCGCCAAGTCGGTGGCGGCGGGGCGCGACAAGCTGGCCGCGCCGCGGATCGAGGAGGCGGAGCTCGCCGAACTCGAGTCCCAGCCTCCCGCGGACGATCCCGCCGTGTTCGACCAGGAGTCCTGACCGTGGCCGGGTTGCGCGTCGGAGTGGCCGACCTGCGTCGTCACCCCGGGCAGCGTCAGGCCATCGAACGCGACGTCGAGCTGGACGGCGTGGCGGTGAGCACCGCCGCGGTCCCCGCCGGGAGCCCCGGCCACCTCGACGTCGTGCTGGAGTCCCTGAGCGACGGGGTGACCGTCAGCGGTCGACTCAGCGTCCCGTGGGAGGGGCCGTGTCGACGGTGCCTGGAGCAGACGACGGGTGTGGAGGTCGTCGAGCTGAGGGAGGTCTTCTCGGATTCGCCGGTCGACGACGACCTCCTGTCGATCGACGGCGACGTGATCGACCTCGAGCCCGTGGTCCGCGATGCCGCGGTCCTGGCACTGCCGGTGGCTCCGCTGTGCGGCGAGGACTGCCTCGGTCCGGACCCGGACCACTTCCCGGTGGGCACCGGCGACGGAGCCGAGCGGGCGGTCGACCCCCGTTGGTCGGCCCTCGACGAGCTGCGCTTCGACCCCGGGGCCCCCGATCCGCTAGAGTGACCCGCTGCCCCGGGCGGACGGCGACCGTTCCCGTCGGGATGGTCCGGCCGATCCTGAACGTCCCGGCCGGTGGCCACGCGAAGCCCCTGTAGTCGACGCGCGAGAGACCAACGATGGCAGTTCCCAAGAAGAAGACCTCCAAGGCCAAGAGCCGCAGCCGCCGGGCGTCCAACTGGACGCTCAAGGTGCCCTCGCGCAGCCTGTGCCCCCGCTGCAGCGCGGTGAAGCAGCCCCACGTCGTGTGCGGCAACTGCGGCTGGTACGGCGGCCGCCAGGCCATCGACGTCGACTGAGCGGCCCGGACACCTCCCGGGATCGCGCATCGCCGGTCGCGGCCTCCGGGCCCGCGACCACCCAACGACCCGGCGACGGTCGCCGAACCGCGTTCGGCGGGCGTCCGCCTGCTCCGGTCGCGGGCCGCGACGATCGCCGTCGCCGGCCGCGGCGACCGGTTAGAGTGACCGGCCACACCGACCCGGGGAACCCGCCCCGTCGTCCGAGCGAGGAGAGCGCAGCGATCGTGCCTGCGGAGACGCACGTCCAACAGGGTCCCGTCGAGCGGGCCGAGGTCCTGCAGCTGGTCAAGGACCTCCTCGCCGAGATCCTCGAGATCGACCAGGCCACGATCGACGAGGGCGACTCCTTCGCCGAGGACCTCCACGCCAGCTCTCTCGCCCTCATCGAGCTGGTGGAGGGGCTGGAGGCCGAGCTCGGCGAGCGCAGCGTCGGCTTCCGCATCGAGGACGAGGACCTCGAGGACCTGAAGACCGTTCGTGATGCCGTCGACTACGTCGTCGCCCGGCTCTGAGGCGCCCGCGGCGGCGCCTCAGACCCCGAGAACGTCGACGACCCCGGGCATCCCGGTGCAGGACAGCCCGATGGTCGACCGATCCGACCTCGCCGCCGGCGACGGTCCCTCGAGCCACCGCGGCGGCGAGCAGGCCCGCAGGGCGGAGCTGTGCCGACGCATCGAGCACCGCTTCGCCGACGACACCCTGTTGGAGCTCGCGTTGCGGCACCGCTCGTGGTGCTCCGAGCACGGAGGCGTCGAGTCCAACGAACGGCTGGAGTTCCTGGGCGACTCGGTCCTGGGCCTGGTGGTCACAGAGCACCTCTTCGCCGGGTCGCCGACCTCCAGCGAAGGCGTGCTCGCTCGACGCCGCTCCGAGCTCGTCTCTGCGAACGCACTCGCCGGTGTGGCACGGTCGATCGGACTGGGCGACGTGCTCCGCCTCGGCAAGGGCGAGGAGGCGACCGGTGGTCGCACCAAGACCTCGATCCTGGCCGATGCCATGGAGGGCGTCATCGGCGCCGTCTACCTCGACGGAGGGCTGCAGGCCGCCCGCAGCGTCGTGCTCGGCCTGCTCGACGAGCGCATCGACGGCGTCGTGTCGGGCGACGTGACCAGCGACCACAAGTCACGCCTCCAGGAGATGGCCGCCCGTCGCTTCGGCGAGCTGCCCCGCTACGACATCTCCGAGGACGGCCCCGAGCACGAGAAGGTCTTCCGCGCCGTGGTCCGCCTGGCCGGGGAGCGCTGGGGGGCCGGCGAGGGCCGCACCAAGAAGGAAGCCGAACAGGCCGCAGCCCGGGAGACCACCCGTCTCCTGAGCCAGCGGCACGACGAACCCGCGGCCCGCGCCGACGGACACGACGCCGATCGTGGGGAGGGACCACCCGATGCCTGAGTTGCCCGAACTGGAGCTGCTGCGCCGCGATCTGGAGCGCGAGGCGGTCGACAAGAAGATCAAGGAGGCCGACGTGCCCGGAACCGGCCTCCTCAAGGGGCCGACCAAGAAGGCGTTCGCCGCCGCGCTGGCCGGGACCAAGATCACCCGAGCGGACCGTCGGGGCACGTTGCTCGTCCTCGGCATCGAGGACACGCACCTGCTCGTGTTGAGCCTGGGCGAGCGGGCCAAGCTGGTGCGCGCCCAGGCCAAGGACGACATGGAGACCGGAACGGGCCTGGTCATCACGCTGACCCAGGGTGGCCAGCTGCGCCTGGTCGACCCCAAGAAGGGCTCGACCGTCGAGCTGGTCGCGGCGGACGCCCTCGACGAGGCGCACCCGGAGCTGGCCACGCTCGGGCTCGACGCCGTCGACGAACCGATCTCGTGGACCACCTTCGGCGAGCACCTCCTCCGCCGCGACGGCAAGCTGAAAGCGGTCCTCATGGATCCGACGTTCCTGGTCGGCATCGGGCCCATGTACTCCGACGAGATCCTCTTCCACGCCGGGCTCCGCTTCGACCGCTCCACCGCGACGCTGTCGGCCCAGGAGATCCGCCGGCTCTACCGAGCTGTCGTGGAGACCGTTCACGAGGCGCTCAAGTACGGTGGCACGACGCTGGGCCCCGATGGCTGGGTCCAGCTGTCGGGCAAGCCCGGCGACTACACCGAGTACCTCACCGTGTACAAGCGCGACGGCGAGATGAGCCCCCGGGCCCGGGGTCCGATCGTCAAGGCGCGCTTCGGCAGCGGTTACACCTACTACTGCGAACAGACCCAGGTCTGAGCCCCCGGGAGAACCGTGTTCCTCAAGACCCTGCAGATCAAGGGTTTCAAGTCCTTCGCGGATGCGGCCACCCTCAGCCTCGAACCCGGGGTCACGGTGGTCGTCGGCCCCAACGGGTCCGGCAAGTCCAACGTGGTCGACGCCATCGGTTGGGTGCTCGGGGCCCAGGCGCCCTCAGCGGTCCGATCCCAGAAGATGGACGACGTCATCTTCGCCGGCACATCCAAGCTGCCCCAGCTCGGACGGGCCGAGGTGTCGCTGACCATCGACAACTCGGCGGGTCTGCTGCCCATCGAGTTCACCGAGGTGACGATCACCCGGCTCCTGTTCCGCTCCGGTGACAGCGAGTACGCCATCAACGGGGTGCCCTGCCGGCTGCTCGACATCCAGGAGCTCCTCTCCGACAGCGGTGTCGGCCGCCAGCAGCACGTGATCATCTCGCAGGGGAACATCGACGGGGTGCTCAACGCCCGGCCCGAGGAGCGCCGGCTCATCATCGAAGAGGCGGCGGGCGTGCTGAAGTACCGCCGTCGCAAGGAGCGGGCCGAACGTCGGCTTCAGGCCACCGAGGCCAACCTGACCCGGATCAACGACCTGCTCCGAGAGGTCCGCCGGCAGCTGCGTCCGCTCGAGCGTCAGGCCGACGCCGCTCGACGCCACGGGAGCCTGGTCTCGGAGCTGACTGCTCTGCGGGTCCACCTCGCCGGTCGGGAGCTGGTGCGGTGGAAGGGTCAGCTCGAGGAGTCCGCCCGGACCCAGTCCGCGCTGCGCGCCGACGACCAGAGACTCCGGGCCACCCTGGCCGATCTCGACCGTCGGATCCTGGCTGCTGAGGCCCAGCTGTCGGCCATGGGCGGTCGCGACCTGGGCGACCTGCTGGTTCGCTACGAGCGGGTCTCCGAGAAGGCTCAGGGGCAGGTCGCTCTGCTGGTCGAACGGCGCCGCAACCTCGAGCGCGAGCTCGAATCGTCCGTCGACGCGGCGGTGATCGCGTCGCTCGAAGCCGAGCAGCACCAGCTGTCGACCGACGCCGAGGACATCGAGCGTGACGGATCGGCGGTCACCGACGAGCTGGCCGATCTGGAAGCGCTCGAGGCCGAGCTCGCCGTGCTCCGTTCGGACTTCGCCGAGGAGTGGGGTGACGGGGTCCCCGCCCCGACCGGTGAGGCATCGGGGGTGCGGGGGGAGCTCGCCGCGTTGCGCAGTGCCATCGATCGCACCGGGGCGGACCGGGAGCGTCTCGCCCTCCGACAGAGCTCGCTCGCGGAGAGGGTCGAACGCCTGGCCGGCGAACGGTCTGTCGCTTCCGACGCGCTGGAGCAGGCCCAGGGCGAGGGACCGACGCTCGAGTCGCAGGTCCAGAACGCGGCGGCCGCGCGGGCCGCGGCCGAGGCCGCCCTGGCCGCCGCTGAGGTCGCCGCGACCGACGCCGAGACCGCCGCGTCGGCGTGGTCGGCCCGAGCCGACGCGCTGTCGCTCGCCCTCGACGAAGCCCGTCAGCGTGCCGGCGCCGAGCGGCTGGCCGGACTCGACGGAGTCCTCGGAACCCTCCTCGACCTCGTCGATGTCGACGCGGGCTGGGCGGAGGCGTTCGAAGCCGCCGCCGGCGAGGCACTCGGCGCTGTCGTCGTGGCCGACCTCGACGCCGGCCGCCGAGCGCTGTCCGCGCTCGAGGCCGGTGACCACCGAGGGGCGGTCCTGGCCCTCGGCGCCCGATCCGCGACGTCGGGTCCCGGCGAGGCGACCGTCGGTGTCGGCGAACCGGTCCGCCGCCACGTGCGGTCCGCTGCCGGTGCCGGAGCCGCGTCCGCTGCCATCGACGCACTGCTCGATGCCCTCCTCGATGGGGCCGTGGTCGTCGACGGCGACCTCGACGCCGCGCTGTCGGCATCGTTGTCGTCGCCGTCGGCCGTCGTGGTCACCCGTCGGGGCGACCGCTTCGCGGCGGCGGGTTGGCGACTGCGGGCCGCCGGCTCGGGCGCCACGGGCGCTGCGCTGGACGAGGCACGCGACCGCGCCGAACAGGCCGGCTCCGAGCGGGACCGGGCTCGGCGCGGGGTGGAGTCGGCCCGCGAGTCGGTGGCCGCCACCCGTGACGCCGAGCAGCAGGCAGCGCGTCGACGGGATCGGGCCGCCGCGGACCGTGCAGCGCTGGCCGACAAGGCCGCACGACTGGACCACGACGCTCAGGAGGCCGCGGGCGAGCTCGAGGCCCTGGGCGCCCACCTGCAGGAGCTCGTCGATCGCTTGGCACGCGAAGAGGTCCGGGTCGCCGAGCTCTCCGGGCAGCTCCCGGCGCTGGAGGCCGCCGAGGCCGAGCTGGGGGAACGTGCGCGGGCCATGGCCGATGCCCGTGAGCGCCTCGACGCCCGTGGCGCGGACGTCCAGGCCCGTCGGACCGATCTGGAGGTGCGGATCGCGGCGCTCGACGAGCGGCGGCGCTACGTCGGTTCCCGACTGGAGCAGATCGGCGAACGGCTGGCGCGCAACCAGGCCGAGGTCGCCGCTGCGGCCGACCGTCGGATCGTGCTCGAGGCCCGGTTGGTCGCCACCGACCGACTCCACTCCTTCCTCTCGGACCGACTGAGCCGGATCGAACCCGTGCTGGCCGAGCTCCGGCAGGAGCGCCGCCGTCAGTCCGAGGCCACCCGCGAGGTCACCAACCTGCTCGACGGCCTGCGCTCCGAGCGGAGCACCTCGGAGCGGTCGCTGGAAGAGACCCGGGCCCGGCTCCAGAAGGCCGAGATCTCCGATGCCGAGTCCCGGATGCGGCTCGACACGGCGGTCGAGTCACTTCGTCACGATCTCGACACCGAGCCCGACGCAGCGATGGCCGCCGAGTGCCCGTCGCTGCCCGAGGGCGTGAGCGCCCCCGCCCGGGTGCGGGAGCTCGAGCGCGAGCTGCGCCTCATGGGCCCGATCAACCCGCTGGCCCTCCAGGAGTTCGACGAGCTCTCCGAGCGTCACACGTTCCTCGAGTCCCAGCTCGAGGACATCCGTCAGACCCGGCGCGAGCTCTCGAAGGTGATCAAGGCGGTCGACGAGGAGATCGTCAACGTCTTCTCCGCCGCCTACGCCGACGTCAGCCAGAACTTCACCCTGCTGTTCGAGACCCTCTTCCCCGGTGGTCAGGGTCGGCTCCGGCTCACCGATCCGGACAACCTGCTCGAGACCGGCATCGAGCTCGAGGCCCGGCCGTCGGGCAAGAACGTCCGCAAGCTGTCGCTGCTCTCGGGCGGCGAGCGCTCGCTGACCGCTCTGGCGTACCTGTTCGCGGTGTTCCGCTCCCGGCCGTCGCCGTTCTACGTGATGGACGAGGTGGAGGCCGCGCTCGACGACGTGAACCTCCACCGGTTCCTCGACCTGATCGCCGAGTTCCGCGACGCTGCGCAGCTGATCGTGGTGAGCCACCAGAAGCGCACCATGGAGGCGGCGGACGTCCTCTACGGCGTCACGATGGAACCGGCGGGCTCGTCCCGGGTCGTCTCCGAGCGGGCCGCCACCGTCCTCGATTGAGACCGTGGCCGCGGTCGGGGCGTGTCGGCGGTCGCCGGATCAGGGCAGGCGGCTGAACCAGCGAAGCGAGAATCCTGCCGCGACCAGCAGCAGCACCAGGCTCAGGCCGACGAAGCGGTACGTGACGTCCTGGGACTTCTCGTCGTAGCCGATGGTCGAGCCCAGCTCGGAGTACACCGAGCGCAGGCTCTGGGCGGTCTCGGCGGTGTAGGCGGTACCACCGGTCCCCTCGGCCAGGCTCCGCAGCTCCTCGACGTTGACCGGCACCCGGGTGCGCTGGCCGACGCCGTCGCCGTCGGTGTCGACGGTGATCTCGCCCTCCTGGGTGCCGTAGGCGATGGTCGTGATGGCCACGCCGGCCTTCTTGGCGATCGGGATCGCGTCCGCCGTCGGCAGCCCGACGGTCGTCTCACCGTCGGACATGACCACGACCGCACCGTCGACCTTCTTGCCGTCGGTGCCACGGGCCTGGTCCTCGATCACCTGCACCGCGAGCTTGGTGGCGTCACCGATCGCGGTCGACTTGTCGAGCTCGAGGCCGTCGATCGCCGCGTTCACCTTGGCGTGGTCCTGGGTGGGGGGCACGAGCAGCTGGGCGCTGCCCGCGAAGCTGATCAGGCCGACGTTGAGCTGGTCCGGCAGCTTGTCGATGAACTCCTTGGCCGCGGCCTGGGCGGCTTCGATCCGGTTCGGAGACACGTCGGTGGCCGCCATCGACAGCGAGGTGTCGATGGCCAGGACGATCGTCGATCGCTCCGAGGGCACCTTCTCGGTCATGACCGGCTGGGCGAACGCGGCCACCAGGACTGCCGCCGCGACCAGGAAGCATCCGGCCACGACGTGGCGCCGCCAGCCCGGGCGGCGTGGGGCGACCGAGTCGAGCAGCTCGAGGTTGGAGAAGCGGACGGCGTAGCGGGGGCTCGTGAACTGCAGGCCCACGTACAGAGCCGCGAGGCCGACGACGACCAGGATCAGCCACAATCGTTCGGGGTGCAGGAACCAGTCAGTCATCTGTTGTCGGCCTCGTCGTCGGTCGTTCGGTGTCGGTCATCTCTCACAGCGGGAGTTCTCTCAGCGGGGTGCTGCGGTGGCGGCCAGCTCGGCCCGTCGGCGGCGTCGGGACACGTACCGGGCCAGGTCGAGGATCCAGTCCCGGTCGGTTCGCAGTTGCAGATGGTCGGCTCCGGCGCCGCGGATGGCGCCGGCGATGGTGGCGCGCTGGCGTGCCGCAGCCTCGGCGTAGCGGGCCCGGGTGCCGGAGTCGTTGGTGTTGACCTCGCGGGTGGCGCCGGTGGCCGGGTCGCGGAACTGCACCAACCCGACCGGCGGGAGCTCCAGCTCGCGGGGATCGACCACCTCGACGCACAGGACCGCGTGGCGCAACGCCACCGTGCCCAGGGCGGTGCGCCAGCGGTCGGGGTCGTCGAGGAAGTCCGAGATGACGACGACCAGTCCGCGGCGGGGGGCGATGGCCCCGGCCCGCTTCAGCGCCGCGGTCAGGTCGCTCGTACCGCTGCCGTCTCCGCGGGGGGTGGACATGATCCGCTCGAGGATCCCGAGCAGGTGGGTCCGACCGTTGCGGGGAGGCACGGTCGTCAGCTCGGAGCCGCGCAGGATCAACGCCCCGACCCGGTTGCCGCCCCGGCCGGTGAGCAGCCCGACACCGGCCGCGGCGGCCAGTGCCAGGTCCCGCTTCTCGCAGGTCGCGGTTCCGAAGTCGAGGCGGGCCGAGCGGTCGACGACCAGCCACGCCTCGAGCTCACGATCCGCGATCGTCTCGCGGATGTAGGGGTCCTGCATCCGGGCGGTGACGTTCCAGTCGATGCGGCGGACGTCGTCGCCGGGGCTGTAGGCGCGGGTCTCACCGGGTTCGGTGCCCCGGCCGGGGACCAGGCCCAGGAAGTCGCCGTGGAGCATTCCGTCCAGCTTGCGGTTCACGTCGAGGGTCAGCCGGCGGAGGATCTCCTCGGCCGGGCGGTCCCCGACGAGACCGAGGGTGTTCGACAGGCCGCTCACGAAGCGCCGTTCCCCCAGGCCGCGGCGGCACCGCTGGTGGCCGGAGCGTTCCACGCCCCGGCGTCGGTGGACGTTCCGTAGTAGGCGTCGCCGCCGCCCTGGGTCGGGCTCAGCCGAGGGGCCGGCACGGTGCCGAGCACCCGGGCCAGGACCTGCTCGACGTCGACGTCCTGGGCGAGCGCCTCGTAGGACAGCAGCATGCGGTGGCGCATGATCTCGGGGGCGACGTCGAACACGTCCTGGGGGGTGAGGTAGTTGCGGCCTCGCAGCAGGGCGAGGGCCCGGCCGCCGCGGATGAGGCCGAGCGAGGCGCGGGGGCTGGCCCCGAGCTCGATGAACGTGCGCAGCTCGGGCAGGCCGAAGTTCTCCGGCGTCCGTGTGCACAACACCAGGTTGACGGCGTACTCGAGCACGCTGCGGTCCACGAAGACCCCGTCGGCGGCGGCCTGGAGCCCGTCGACCTGGGCCAGCGTGAGCGCCTGTTCGGCATGGGGAGGGTTGGTGCCCATCCGCTGGACGATCTCCACCTCCTCAGCGGGGGAGGGGTAGTCGAGGAGCACCTTCATCAGGAAGCGGTCGCGCTGGGCCTCGGGAAGGGGGTAGACGCCTTCGGACTCGATCGGGTTCTGGGTGGCCAGCACCAGGAACGGCTCGGGGGCGTCGAAGCGCTGTCCGCCGATCGTCACGTGATGCTCGGCCATCACCTCGAGGAGCGCGGACTGGACCTTGGCCGGGGCACGGTTGATCTCATCGGCGAGCACGAAGTTGGCGAACACCGGACCGAGCTCCACGTCGAACTGCTCCGACGAGGCCCGGTAGATGCGGGTCCCGACCAGGTCGGCGGGCAGCAGGTCGGGGGTGAACTGGATGCGGGAGAAGCTGCCGCCCACCGACGAGGCCAACGTCTCGACCATGAGCGTCTTGGCCAGGCCCGGCACCGACTCCAACAGGCAGTGACCACCCGCGATCAGGCAGACCAGGACCCGCTCGATGGCCCGGTCCTGGCCCACGACGACCTTCTTGAGCTCGAACAGCAGGCGCTCGATCTCCGCAGCGGGGGTGGGGGTCGTCGGGGAAGGCTGGTCCACGGTCGTCGCTCTCTCTTCGGCGTTTCGCCGGCGACGGGCTGTCGGGCGGCGGGGTCGGTGGGTCGTGTTCGGTGGTCGTGTCGGTCACGTCACGGTACGGGCTCCCCGGACAGTGGCGCGTCGGGACCTCGGGGAAGCTGATCCCCGCTTCAGCTTGCCCGCTCCAGCGCACTTGTAGGCTCCCCGCCGATGGAACCACTCGTGATCCTCGCCATCATCCTGGCTCTCGTCGCCGTCCTGGCGGTCGTGGCGGGCGCAACGCTCGTGTCCCGACGGGGGCGCGGGGAGACGCTCGAACCGCCGCCCGAGGTGGGTCTCGAGCAGATCGACGAGGCCGGGCCGGGGGCCGTGGCGCCCCGCGAGGCCCCGACGCCGTCGGACCGCGACACGCTCGAGGAACCCGAGGTCGAGGTCGTCGAACCCCGGGGCGCCATGTTCGGTGGCACGGTCGAGATCACCGGCCCGGAGCTCACCGAAGAGGAAGAAGCCGCCAACATCGCGGCGGCCGAGGCGGCCGAGGCCGAGTGGGAGTCCGAGCAGGCCGGTGGCCTCGAGGAGCTCGTCCGGCCGTCGTTCCGCGACCGGTTGTCGCGGGCCCGATCGGCCTTCTCGGGCTACGTCGGTTCGATCATGTCGCGGTCGACCATCGACGAGGAGACCTGGGACGACCTCGAAGAGGCGCTGATCCGGGCCGACGTGGGCATCGGCCCGGCCCAGGAGCTGCTGGACGCGGTGCGCTCGACGGTCAAGGAGCGCGGCCTCACCACCCCCGAAGAGCTGATCGACGCGGTCAAGGACGAGATGAAGGCCCGACTCGCGGGTTCGGTCGAGTTGCAGGTGGCCGAGACCGCTCCCACGGTGTGGCTGTTCGTCGGGGTCAACGGAGTCGGCAAGACGACGACCATCGGCAAGCTGGGTCGTCGGTTGGCCGACCAGGACCGGACGGTGGTCATGGCCGCCGGTGACACCTTCCGGGCCGCAGCGGCCGAGCAGCTCACCACTTGGGCCGACCGCTGCGGGGCCGACATCGTCCGAGGCGCCGAGGGTGGCGATCCGAGCTCGATCATCTTCGATGCCATCGCCTCGGCATCGGCCAAGGGGGCCGACGTCGTGCTGGCCGACACCGCGGGCCGGCTGCACACCAAGTCGAACCTGATGGACGAGCTGGCCAAGGTCCGCCGGGTCGCCGACAAGGGCGACGGCACCGTCACCGAGGTCCTGCTCGTGCTCGACGCCACGACCGGCCAGAACGGCCTGCAGCAGGCCCGTCAGTTCACCGAGGCCACCGACGTGACCGGTGTGGTGCTGACCAAGTTGGACGGCTCCGCCAAGGGCGGGATCGTCTTCGCCATCCGTTCCGAGCTCGGCATCCCGATCAAGCTCGTCGGTCTCGGCGAGACGGCCGCCGACCTGGTCGACTTCGACGCCGACGAGTTCGTCGACGCCCTGTTCGCCGAGGAGTGACCGCCCGAGCCGCCCGCCGAACTTGTAGCTGAGCGGTCGTGTGGCGACCTGTGGGCTACAAATTCGGTGCGCCCTGCCGAACTTGTAGCGGGGCGGTCGTGTGGTGACCCGTGGGCTACAAGTTCGGTGCCACCTGCCGAACTTGTAGCTGGGCGGTCGTGTGGTGACCCGTGGGCTACAAGTTCGGTGTGCCCTGCCGAACTTGTAGCTGGGCGGTCGTGTGGTGACCCGTGGGCTAAGAGTTCGCCAGCAGATCGGGCAGGTCGGCCACGGTGTCGATGACGTGGTCCGCCCCGGCCGCGCTCAGCGTGTCCCGATCGTGGGCCCCGCTCAGCACGCCGGCCACGACGCCGGCCCCGGAGGCCCGACCGGCGAGGACGTCGAACGCGGTGTCGCCGACCGTCGCCAGCGCCCGCACGTCGGTGCCGCCCAGGCGCAACAGGGCCGAGAGGTTCAGGTCCGGGAACGGTCGACCCCGTCCGACGTCCGCCGGCGACAACGCCAGGTCGACGTGGTCGCGCCAGCCCAGCGAGTCGATGATGGAGTCGCGGGTGACGGGAGAGAACCCGGTGGTCAGCGCCACCTTGAGCCCCCGACCGCGGAGCGTCGCGATGGTCTCGGCTGCGCCCGGAAGAGCCGTGGCCCGACCCTCTGCGACCAGGTCGCCGTAGGCGTGTTCGAACAAGGCGTTGGCTCGCTGGGCCATGTCGTCGTCGCCGTCGAACAGGGTCCGGAACACGGTGATCTTGGACTCGCCCATGGTGGCGTTGACGTGGTCCATCATCGCCGGGAAGCGTTCGTGGTCCTCGTCGATGCCGAGCGAAGCCACTGCCCGGGTGAAGGCGGCGACCACCAGCCCGTCGTCGGACACGGTGGTGCCGGCCATGTCCATGACCACGATCTCGGTGCGCATCGGTGCCTCCTGTCGGTCTGTCGGCCGGGTCACCCGACCGCGGTGCGGTTCAGTCAGCTCGGTGAGACAGGGACGGGGATGCCCATTGCGTCCAGAGCCGACTCGATGGCGCCGACCGCCGCGGTGAGGACGGTGGGCGTGATCGCTCCGATGCAGCCGACCCGGAACGTCTCCTCGGTGGTCAACTTGCCCGGATAGAGCACGAAGCCCCGCTGCTTCACCAGCTCGTAGAAGGTCGGAAACGACCAGGACGGGTGATCGGGGGAGTGGAAGGTCTGGATGATCGGCGTCCGCAGCGACTCGTGGAGGTAGTGGCGGAACCCCAAGGTGGCCATCCCGGCGTCCAACGCCTCGCGGTTGGCGCGGTAGCGGTCCAGTCGGACCGGCGCCCCGCCCTCCTCCTCGTATTGCAGGAGCGCCTCGTGCAGCGCCGCGACCACATGCGTCGGCGGGGTGTAGCGCCACTGACCGGTCCGCTCCATGTAGCGGTGCTGGTCGACCAGGTCGAGCGACAGCGAATCGCAGCGGCCCGCCGCCGCGTCGAGGACGTCCGGCGGCACCAGGACGAACCCCATGCCGGGCAGGCCCTCCAGGCACTTGCCCGACGCGGCGACCACGGCGTGCACCGCGGGGTGGTCGATCGCGGTGTCGAGCACGCCGAAGCTGCTCATGGCGTCGACGATGAGAGCCCGCCCCATCCGGTGGGCCACGTCGGCCAGGTCCTCGACCGGGTTCAGGAGACCGGTCGACGTCTCGCAGTGCACGACGGCGAGGTGGCGGGCGTCGGGGTGCTGCTCGAAGGCGTCCGCCACCGCGTCGACGGGAACCGGGACGTCGGTCGAGGCCTCGACCACGACGGTCCGGCGGCCGGCCCGGGTGGCCATGTCCGCGATCCGTGCTCCGTACGCGCCGTTGACCGCGACGACCAGCCGGTCGCCCGGCGCGACCAGGGTCCGCACCGCGGCTTCGACCGCGAAGGTCCCCGACCCCTGCATCGGTACGCACAGCACCGGTCGTGCTGCTCCCGACGCCGCGACCAGCCGGTGGCGCACCGACGCGGTCAGGTCGTTGAACCGTCGGTCCCACGACCCCCAGTCCACGGTGGCCGCTCGGCGGGTCCGCTCGCTGGTCGTGAGCGGGCCGGGGGTCAACAGGACCGGCGGCGCCGCTCCGCTGTCGTCGGTGTGCTGGTGGCCCGCCACGTCTCGCAGGCTAGGGGAGCGGACCGACCGGATCGGCTGGGAGACGATCAGCGCATCGACGCCGCGGCCCGCTCCAGCACCCTGGCGAAGGTGGCGACCTCCTGGGCGCCGGGCACGAGGAGGCGTCCGTCGACAACGGTGGCGGGGACGCCGGTGATGTCGAGGTCGCGGGCCGTCTCCTCGTCGGTGCGGACCTCCTCGGCGAAGCCCCCCGACTCCAGCACCTCGGCTGCCTCCTCCGGATCGAGCCCGGCCTGTCGGCTGATCTCGATCAGGGTGACGTGCTCCGCGACGTTGCGACCCTCGGTGAAGTACGCCCGGAACAGCGCGTCGGAGAGGCGCTGTTGCACCCCGGACCCTCCGTCGTGGTCGATCGAGGACCGCTCGAGCGACCCGTCGTCGATCGCCCCGGCCCATGCGAGCAGGCGGTGGGCATCGAAGGTGTTGACCCGGAGCGTGTCCTCGAAGCGGTACTCGATGCCTTCGGCCACCCCGAGCGCGGTCAACCGTGCCGTCATCGAGTCGAACGCCCCCGGTCCGTACTTCCGCTCGATGACCGGACGCATCGGCCGGGGCTCCGCCGGCGCACCGGGGTCGAGCTCGTAGGCCCGGAAGCGGACCGTCGGCCGAGCGTCGGGGTGGGCCTCGACGAACTGCCCGATCGCGGCGGTGAGCCGTCGGGCACCCAGGTAGCACCACGGGCACACGACGTCGGACCAGATCTCGATGCGCATGTCGGGTTCAACCGCTCAGAGCACTCCCCATTCCCCCGCTCACCGGACTCGGAACTCCTCGCCGTCACGTCCGAGAGGTCAGGGTGTCGGGCCGGCTCCGATCGAGCCTGCATCCGGCGCACCCGCTGCTCCGCGGCGTCGCCGGGATGGCCCGTCCGCCGGTCGGCTGGGGTCACGATCGGGTTGTCGGCCAGGGACGCCGGCGGTTCGTCGACCGGGCGATCTGAACCGCGGCCGGGGCGACACCACGTGGTTGCCCGGGTGAGCCCGCCCGCCGGTAGCGTGGCCCCCCGATGTTCGAGTCACTGTCTGACCGTTTCGACGGCATCTTCACCCGGCTCCGCGGCAAGGGACGGCTCTCCGAGGCCGATGTCGACGAGGTCCTCCGCGAGATCCGACTGGCCCTGCTCGAGGCCGACGTCAACCTGGGCGTGGTCAAGGCGATGCTCGCCCGGATCCGCGAGCGGGCCATCGGCGAGGACCTCTCCCAGGCGCTGAACCCGGCGCTGCAGGTCAAGAAGATCGTCCTCGAGGAGCTCACGACCACCCTCGGCGGCGAGACGCTGCGCATCACCTACGCGTCGAAGCCGCCGACGATCGTCCTGATGGCCGGTCTCCAGGGGTCGGGCAAGACGACCAACTCGGCCAAGCTCGCCCGCTGGTTCAAGGCGCAGGGTCGCAACCCCATCCTGGTCGGCGCCGACCTGCAGCGACCCGCCGCGGTCCAGCAGCTGCGGACCCTCGGGGCCCAGATCGACGTGCCGGTGTGGTCTGCCGAGGACGACGTCGTCGCCTCGGGTCTGGGCGATCCGGTGGCCGTGGCCCGCGGCGCGGTCGAGGAAGCCCGACGGAGGGGCCGAGACGTCCTGATCGTCGACACCGCGGGACGACTGGCGATCGATGCCGAGATGATGGAGCAGGTCCGTCAGATCTCGGACTCGCTCGAGCCGGACTACACGTTCCTGGTCGTCGACGCCATGACCGGCCAGGACGCCGTCACCGTCGCCGAGTCGTTCCACCAGACCCTCGAGCTCGACGCCGTCATCCTGACCAAGCTCGACGGCGACGCCCGCGGCGGCGCCGCCCTGTCGGTCAAGGAGGTGGTGGGCCGTCCGATCGCCTTCGCGTCCACCGGCGAGAAGATCGAGGACTTCGACCTGTTCCACCCCGACCGCCTGGCGGGGCGGATCCTGGGCGAAGGCGACCTGGCCACCCTGATCGAGAAGGCCGAGACGGCCTTCGAACAGGAGGAGGCCGAGGCCGCCGCGGCCCGGCTGCTCGACGGCACCTTCACCCTCGACGACTTCCTCGAGCAGATGCAGGCGCTCAAGAAGATGGGGCCGCTGTCGGGGGTGATGTCGCTGCTGCCGGGCGTCCCCAAGGAGATCCGCGACGTCGAGATCGACGACCGCCAGATCGCGCACGTCGAGGCGATCATCAAGTCGATGACCCCGGCCGAGCGCGTCGAGCCCGACATCGTCGACGGCTCGCGGCGGGCTCGGATCGCCAAGGGTTCGGGCACGTCTCCCAACGAGGTGACCCAGCTCATCACCCAGTTCAAGCAGATGCGCCAGATGATGAAGGACATGGGCAAGGCGCCGCGCCGGAAGAAGGGCGGTCGCGGCAAGGGCTCCAAGAAGGCGAAGAAGGGTGGCCGGGTCACCGCCAAGGGGCCGGCCGCGGTCAACAAGGGAGCGTTCTCGCTGCCCACCCTGGAGGAGATGGAGGCCCAGCTCCCCAAGGGTGGTGGGTTCCCCAAGCTCGGTTGACACCAGGTCCGAAGCGCCGGTCGGGTCCGGAGAGCTTGCCTCCGTCGCCCGGCGCGACCAAGATGGACCGCTGCCCTGCGTCGCTGCGCGTGCCGCGCGCCCGACCAGACCGGTTCGCCCGATCCGACCCACCCCGGTGGATCGGATCGGACCCACAAGCCGACACCCGACCCCTCCGAACAAGAAGAAGGACAACTCCGTGGCCGTTCGACTCCGCCTCATGCGGATGGGCAAGAAGAAGCAGCCCACCTACCGCATCGTCGCCGCCGATTCCCGTTCCCCCCGCGACGGTCGGTTCATCGAGATCGTGGGCACCTACGACCCCCGCCGGGAGCCCTCCGCGGTGACCGTCGACAACGACAAGGCCGTCGGCTGGCTCCAGAAGGGCGCCCAGCCCTCCGAGCGGGTCCAGAAGCTGCTGCAGATCTCCGGAGCTTGGGAGCAGTTCGAGTCCGCCAAGGCCAAGAAGTGAGCGACGAGTCGATCGACGACGGCGTCGACACCGACGAGGGTCCGCGCCCCACACACGCGGCAGCCGTGCTCGAACACGTCGCGAAGTCCCTGGTCGACGTCCCGGACGAAGCCCGGGTCGACATCGACGACAAGGGCCGCCGCACCCAGGTGAACCTGCGGGTCGCGGATGGCGACATGGGTCGCATCATCGGCAAGCGTGGTCGCATGGCCAACGCCATCCGCACCGTCACCCGTGCCGCCGCGGCCCACGACGGCGTCGAGATCGACGTCGAGTTCCTGGATTGACGCCCGACGACGGACCCCGGATGCTCGAGGTCGGTCGGATCGCCAAGGCCCACGGCCTGAACGGCGAGGTCAACGTCGTCCTGGTGTCCAACCGGCCCGAACGGCTCGATCCGGGCTCCGTGCTGTCCACCGACCGCGGTGAGCTGACCGTCGTCTCGTCCCGCCGCCACGGCGAGCGCTGGCTGGTGCGCTTCGCCGGCCACGACGACCGGACCGGAGCCGAGGCGCTCCGGGGGCTGGAGCTGCGAGCCGAGCCGATCGAGGATCCCGACGAGCTCTGGGTCCACGAGCTGATCGGATGTCGGGTCCTCAGCGCCGACGGGGTCGATCGTGGCCCGGTCGTCGCGGTGCAGGAGAACCCGGCCGCCGATCTGCTGGTGCTCGAGTCCGGTGCGCTGGTGCCGGTCGTGTTCGTCATCGACGGGCCCGTCGACGGCACGGTGCACGTCGAGGTCCCCGACGGGCTCTTCGAGCTCGGTTCCTGACCCGGTCGATCTCCGTGCGCATCGACGTCATCACCATCTTCCCGGCGATGGTCCGGGACTTCGCCGGAGCCAGCCTGCTCGGCAAGGCCCAGGAGCGGGGTCTGCTCGACCTCCGGGTGCACGACCCCCGCGACGTGACCACCGACGTGCACCGCACCGTGGACGACGCCCCCTTCGGTGGGGGAGCCGGCATGGTCCTCACCCCGGGCCCCCTGTTCGACATCGTCGAACGGGCGCAGCCGCCGCGACCGCTGTTCCTGCTCGGCCCGGGCGGTCGGACCCTGGACCAGCCCCTGGCCCGCGAGCTCGCAGCACTCGACGGGTTCTCTCTGCTGTGCGGTCGCTACGAAGGTGTCGACGACCGGGTCCGCAGCCATCTCGTCGACGGCGAGATCTCGATCGGCGACGTCGTGCTGGCCGGGGGAGAGGTGGCGGCGATGGTCGTGCTCGAGGCGGTCGGGCGCCTCGTCCCGGGGGTGATGGGCAACGACACGTCCGCGGACGAGGAGTCCTTCTCGGAGGGCCTGCTGGAACATCCGCAGTACACCCGGCCGGCGCAGTTCCGGGACTGGGACGTGCCCGATGTGCTGCGGTCCGGTGATCACGCCCGGGTCGCCCGCTGGCGCCGGGCGACGGCGCTTCGCCGCACCATGGACCACCGCCCCGACCTGATCGATGCCCGAGGCGGGCTGAGCGACGAGGACCGGAGAGTCCTGGTGGAGTTCTCGATGCTGCGGGCCGACGACGAGCGACCGTCGGACGCGGACCGATGAGCCGGACGGTGCGGGTCGCGGTCGTCGCCGCGGTGGTGGCGCTGTTGGGTGCGGCGTGCACGAGCACCGAGGATTCGTCCTCGCGTGACGACGGGCCCGCGGCGTCGAGCACCACCGTTCTCCGCGAGTGCACACCCGATCGACCGACCGAGGTGGTGGCGGCCCCGGTCGCCGGTTCCACCCACGACCTCGACATCACGTCGTTCGACGGCACCACCATCCGGGCCCACTGGTTCCCCGTGGACGGCGCCACGGACGCCCCGACGGTGCTCATGGGGCCGGGCTGGGGGATGGCGGGTGACACCGACGTGGACGCGGTCGGCGTCCTCGGCGCGGTCAACATCGCGGTGCTGCGGGACGCGGGCTACAACGTCCTGACCTGGGACCCGAGGGGCTTCGGGGCTTCCGGCGGGACGGCCCAGGTCGACTCGCCGGACTACGAGGGCCGCGACGTCCAAGCCCTCCTCGATTGGGTGGCAGCCCAGCCCGAGGTTCGAACCGATGCCGACGGCGACCCGGCGGTGGGGATGGTCGGCGGCTCCTACGGCGGCGGCATCCAGTTGGTCGCCGCGGCGATCGACTGCCGCATCGATGCGATCGTCCCGATCGTGGCATGGCACTCGCTGGTGTCGTCGCTGTACCCGCGGGAGACCTTCAAGCAGGGCTGGGCCGATGTCCTGAGCGCGGTGGGCGCCCGTGCCCATCTCGACCCGATGGTCGCGGCGGCCAACGAACAGGGCCGACGCATCGGGGTGCTGACCGCGGAGCAGGTCGACTGGTTCGCGGCCCGGGGGCCGGCGGACAGGGTCTCCGAGATCACCGCTCCGACCCTGTTGGTCGGTGGAACGGTGGACACCTTGTTCCCGCTGGCGGAGGACGTCGCCAACTATCGGGCTCTTCGCGACGCCGGCACCGACGTGTCGATGTTCTGGTTCTGCGGCGGCCACGGCACCTGCCTGGCCGACAAGGGCGACGAGCAGCGGATGGTTCGTCGTGTCGTGGCCTGGCTCGACCGCTGGGTCAAGCGCGATCCGACGGTGGACACAGGACCCCGGATCGACGTCATCGACCAGCAGGGCCGACGATACGTGGCCGACGACTACCCTGGGGTCGCCGGAGAGCCGCTCATCGGCAGGGGTTCGGGCACCCTAGAGTTGGTAGCCGGAGGCGGATCCGGGCCCGCGACGATCCCACCCGGGAAGGCCGACGTGCTCGCCGGGGTGGCCGGACGGCTGATCCCGGCACCGGCGTCACGGGCGATCGAGGTGGAGGTGCCGGTGCTGGCCGACTCCCTGGCGCTCGGGGCTCCCCGACTCACCCTCACCTACACGGGGACTGCTCCGGCCGGCGATCGACCGACCAGGGTCTTCGCCCAACTCGTCGACCCGGCGAGCGGGCTGGTGATCGGGAACCAGATCGCGCCGGTCCCGGTCGTCCTCGACGGGAGCGAGCACCGCAGCACCGTCGATCTCGAGGTGATCTCGCATCGGGTCACCGAGGGGTCCCCGCTGGTTCTCCAGCTCGTCGCCACCTCGACTCTCTACCTGGAGCCCGGGCTGGGTGGCCGCATCGAGGTGTCGGAGGCCGCCATCGAGGTGCCCACCGCGACCGGCTACCGTGCGGGCTGAGGTGCGACCGGTGGGGTTTCACCGTCGCGGGTTGGAGGCACTATCATCGGCCCGCTGCGCGCCAGCGGCCGTCCGACGCGGCCCGTTCCCCACGGCGCCCCCCAGGAGATCTCCCGAATGAAGACCACCGACCTCATCGACCAGGCCAGCCTCCGCACCGACATCCCCGACTTCGCCCCGGGTGACACCCTGAAGGTGCACGTGAAGGTGATCGAGGGCAACAAGGAGCGTGTCCAGGTCTTCCAGGGAGCGGTGATCGCTCGTCAGGGCGGCGGTCTGCAGGAGACCTTCACGGTCCGCAAGCTGTCCTACGGCGTCGGCGTCGAGCGCACGTTCCCGCTGCACTCGCCGATCATCGACCGCATCGAGCTGCACTCCCGCGGCGACGTCCGTCGGGCCAAGCTCTACTACCTGCGCGACCGCGTCGGTAAGGCGGCCAAGATCAAGGAGAAGCGCGATTAATTCGTGCTTCGTCGCTGCCTGACGGGGCGGCGGCCTGCCCGAGCGCTGCGGCTCCCCGAACGGGCTCCGCCCGCCCGGGGACCCCTCGCCTTGCGCTCGCCCCAGCAGCAGGCACGCACGCCGCCCCGACGGTGGATGCGATCGTCGACGAGTTCTGCCGTCGGTACTCCAACCCGAAGACGGCCGACGACTACCGGCGGACCTTGCTGCGGTTGTTCGAGCTGACCGGCCGAACCCATCCGTCGCAGCTCACCGAGACGGACCTCTTCGCCTGGTGCACGTCAGGGAACCCGGCCAACAACACCGTCTACCAGCGCACCTCGAAGGCGATCACCTTCCTGCGCTGGTGTCAGCGTGAAGCGGTGATCGTCCACAATCCAGCCGAACGGCTCCGCGATCCGGACTCGCCGCTGCGGACGTTTCGGAGGACGTTCGGCAAGGTGCAGGCAGCGCACCGGGGGCGATGGCTCACCCACGACCAGGCGTACGGCCAACTCGTCGGCGCCTGCCAGGACGGCACGTTGATCGGTCTCCGTGACGAGATCGTGATGCGCCTCGGACTTGCTGGCATGCGCATCGGTGAGGTGGCGTCGCTGCGGATCGTCGATGTCGCAGCGCTGCCGACGATCACCTGGACCGGCAAGGGCCGGCGTCCCCGTTCCATGACCGCCGGCGCAACACTCGTGGACGCCATCGGGCGCTACCTCGCCGACTACCCCGAACCCGGTCCCGAGGACCCGTTGATCTGCCGTCAGAAGCCCGGAGCAGCCCGTCAGGGAGTACCACGACGCCTCGACTGGCACCACGCCGTCAGCCCTCGCACGCTCTTCGTCGTCAACCAGCGGGGCAAGGCCGCCGGACTCGGACACGTCGCCCCGCACGACCTCCGTCGCACCGCCGCAGCCATCCTCCACCGGGCCACGACCGACGACGGTGCGCACCACTTCGACCTGCTCGACATCCAACGGGTGCTCGGCCACTCCGACCCGGCCACGACCATGAAGAGCTACCTCGAACCGATGGACACCGACGTGCTGGACCGCGCCGCAACGTTCCTCGACTGATCGCAGCGATCCGGCGGGTCAGGCCTCCCGCCCGGGGGCGGGCGGGCTGGCGCCCGCTCCGTCCCCGGCCCCGGTGGCCCTGTTCCTCCGGTAGCGCTTCCGATCACGTTCACGGGCTAGCTGCCGCCGGTCCTCGCCCATCATCTGACGACCCACCTCCTTCGCGACCTCTTCTTCCTCGCGGTACTTCGCCTCGAAGAACTCGGCCGCCTCGAGTTGGTCCCGCATGTCGTCGGGCATCTCGTCGAACGGGTCCGGCGGCGTCTCCTCCGTCGGGTCGTACGGCGGCTCTTCGTCGCCATCGGACCTCGCCACCCGTCGAGCCTCCCGGAGCAGGTCGTGGATCGTCACCGGCCGTTCCGACAGCGCTCTCGGATGCGTCGGCGGTGGCGACGGCTCGTCACGACGACCTGCTGCTTCGTCCAACGCCACCGCTGTCGCGCACTCCACCAGCTGCGCCGCCACCTTTCGGCCGTCGACGTCGAACACTGTCAACCCGTCCCGGCCCCTCGACCCGCCCGCACGCTTGTTGAACTTGCGGCCGGTCCGCTCCGCCATCTCCCGAATCTTCTGGCGCTGGAGACGCCGGAGCATCCGTCGCAGCTCCAATCCGACCTGCTCGTCGAGCTCATGTTCGGACACCACCGGGTTGAACCCGATCTTCTGGCCCCACCGCCCATAGAACCGGAGCGACCCGAAGCCGTCGGGCGGGTTCTTCTGCGCCCACTTGCCCGACTCCCGCCAGAAGTACTCCGCCACCTTCGCCCGGTTCGCCGTCGACTCCGCATCCGGGCTGAAGAACGCCACCGCGATGTCCACGCCCCGGCCGTGATGCACAGCCAGCTCGCTTCCGACCACCTCCCACCAGGCCGTCCGCAACCACATGGCGAACTCACCCGACGGCGCCCGCTCCCGCTTCCGGGCCTCATACTTGCCGAGATCGGACTCCCGTCGACGACGACGCATCGTCCTCACCTGAAGCCCTCGGTACTCCTCCTCGCTCACCTCATCGGGCAGCCCGACGTACAGATGGAGGTGAGGGGCACCCCTGCGCTGGAACTCCACCACCCATACGCCAACCAGCGTCCCGAACTTGCGCCGCCATCGCTCCTTGAAGGCTTCCCGGTGCTTGACCAGCGTCCGCGAATCCGGCACCCACAGTTCCCACTCACCGGGGTACGTCAACGTGATCATCGCCGGTCGACGGCCGAGCATCTCCCACGGCAGCGCAGAGAACTGGAACCTCATCGTCCGACGACTGCGAGCGCTGAACCCCGTCGACACCCGACCCGCCGTCGACCGCCCAGGCAGACCGGCGCCAGCACCCCCGCCACCGGCAGGCGGACGCACACGACCGTCGTCTTCGCTCGACCAGCGACGACGCAGCGAGATCGCCCCGTCGGTAGCCACCAGCTCGTACCGATTCGGCATCGCCGAAGTGTGAGGTACGCCTGTGACAGTCCGGATCGGACTCACATGCCCGGCATGAAGTGGCCCATCATGATCCACGGGCGGCGACAGGACCTTCGCGTCAACAGGCACGCACACACCCAAATCGTGTGATCCACTCGCGTTCTTGCGATGCTGTGCGCGGTGTCGATCGACTGGAGATCCAACCTGCGCTCAGGCTTCGGCGAGTTCCGATACCTGCGCACCTGGCTTGTGGTGGGCGGCTTCGCCGCCGTTGCGGTCGTGATCAACACGCTTGTTCATGGCGGCGCTGTTGGGGCGACGGCTCTTGGCGCGGCTTGCGTGTTGTCCGGTCAGTGGGTGTCCGCCCGCGGTCGTCGACGAGTGACCGAGCCGGAACCCTCGCGCAGCGCCTCGCCAAAATGAAGTGTCAGGCGTGCCGGTCTCTGAACGGACGGTCTGGGTCCTCAACGACGACAACGGGTGGGATGCCATCGACGTACCCGAACTCGCTGTCGAGTTCGGTCGTCGGCCTCAAGCGCCTCTGTGCACTGGTGGTGCGCTCCTGCTCCGACTCGCTCCAGACGGCTCCACCATCCGAGTTCGACGCCAGGACGACGGGCGACTCGTCAACGACACCGTCAGACTGCCCTCGACCGACCAACCCACCGACCGTCCGTGGCCGGCAGAGGCGACCACAGCGACGGCACGATCGTCGGAGGCCCGGATCCGGACCAGCCAGCACCGTGGAAGGCGCCGCCCGGCAGCCACCTGCTCTCCAGCGACGAGCGTGACGGCAACGTCACCGCCCTCGTCGGAACTTCGGCAGGAACGCAGGTGTGGGTGTGGCCTACGGGCAGACGCTGACCGCCCGCCAGCACGAGGGTTCACCGGGGTACAGCGAGGAGCGCGACGTCGGCCGCACAGACGAGTAGTGCCGTTTGTGTTCTGCGGACGAGCCGTGGCTCATCTCGACCGAGCGCGGTAGTACCTGCTCCTCGGTACCTTGAGCCTGTGTACATCGACAGCACCGACAACTCAGGCATGGTGATGGTGTCGATACTGAGCGCTGTGACGTTGGCGGTGGTTCTCGTCGGTGTCGGGTATGTCGTCTGGGCGGCCGCCCGCCACCGCAGGCCCGGCAACGAATCTCTATCCCGGGCGGGGTGGCACGCAGATCCGTTCGGTCGACACGACCTCCGACACTGGGACGGGTTGCGCTGGACCGCAGAAGTCATGGACGGCGATCAGCGCAAGTCCGATCCGGCGGCGTGACGGCCGCCCGTGCCAGTGCCTCTGGGTCGTCGCGACGTACGAGTAATGCCGGTTATGCGTCGTGGGTCCGACTCGGTCCTGTCGGGGCCGTACTTCTCGCTTCGCCGGATGGCGATCGCTGCGTGCGAAGCTTCGGGCTGTGGACTTCATCGAGATCGAACAGCAGATGGTCGCCACTGGGGTGCTACCGGCTCGTGGTGACGACTCGGCGAGCCCGCTCGGTGACACGGAAGACTCCTTCACCGAGTACGACGACCGGCTGCACGCACTCTGGCGGATCTCGATGGTGCGTCAGTTCCACCCCGATGTTCTCGTCCGAATGTCGGAGATCGACCTTCTCTTTCTCGCTGGCCAGACCTCCACGGGCTACCCCAGCGACGGTCTCGGCGGCATCGCGCTCGAAGGCAACAAGATTGATCAGAACTCGCTGCGAGCACGGGCCGAGTTGTCGAGACGAGCGGGCAAGTCCTCCGGACGACGCCAGGTGTTCACCGGCCTTGGCGGGGTTGTCCTCGGAGCCGTCCTGACCTGGGCCGTCGGCTCGGAGTCTGACGACACGAACTCGACTCCTTCGACCACGAGCACTCCCTAGAGCAGGAGTGAGCGACGGGTGGCGCACCTCGGTGGCCTGTCGGCCCTAGCCTCAAGGGCAGGAAGCAGGGAACCGGGGAGTAACTCCGTGGAGCAACTGCACACATCTGATACCACTGGTATCTATCAAGGAGAAGCGCGACTGATCGTGGCCTCTCCGGTCGCTCTGGGGTGAGCGGCCGATCACCTTCCCCCTCCACACCGACCGCCGGCGCGTCCGGCGAGGGGGAACCATGTCGTCACCGGACCGCTACGACCACCGGCGCCTCGGCGTCTACGGCGAGGACCGCGCCCAGCGGTGGTACCTCGAGAGGGGCTACGTCCTCCTCGACCGAAACTGGCGCTGCCCCGACGGCGAACTGGACCTGGTCCTCGGTCGACGTGACGGCGACGGGTCGACCATCGTGTTCTGCGAGGTCAAGACCCGAACCAACCACCGGTTCGGATCCCCGTTCGAGGCGGTCGGCCGCGACAAGCAGCGACGGCTGCGCCAGTTGGCGTTGCGGTGGTTGGACGCCCACGACGTTCGTGTCCGCCATCTGCGCTTCGACGTCGCCGCGGTCACCAGCGGTCGGATCGAGGTCCTGACCGACGCCTTCTGAGCGAGTCGTCCCCATCTGCGCGCAGCGGCGCGGTCATCAGCGGGGGGCGCGGGTCAGGCGCTTGTCCCAGCATCCCCGGTGCCAGTGCCGCCGCAGGTCCGGAGCATCGAGGGGGACCGCCACGACGTGACCGGTCCCAGGCGGGATGTCGCGGGCACAGCCGGGACACAGGTAGAGCTTGGTCGCCTCGTAGGGCTGGACCCGTCGCACCTCGCACTCGGCGGTGGCGGTGTGGTCGAGCCCGCGTCGGGGCGATCCGGCCATGGGCTCGGCCGACCTCAGCCGAAGAGCGCCCAGGCCAGCACGGCGAGCGCCACCACGAGGGCGGCGCCCACGTAGACGTAGTCCCAGTTGGAGCGACGATGCTGGTGGTGGGGGTTCATGCCCATGGCCAGATCATCGCGCCGGCGGGCGATCGACGAGGAGCGGGTCGGTGACGCAGTCGGGTTCCCCGGACCGGGTCGCGGTCCCCGGTGTCCGGCGGGTGGCGGTGTCACAGGGCGGCCCTAGGGTTCCTGCAGCGGCGTACCTGCCGTGATCGCAGCTCGTGGGCTGCCCCACGTTCCGTGTCGAACGGAGCGTCGACTCCGTCGCCGGGGAGGCAGCAGTGCTCGCGATCGCCCATTCCGCGACCCTGATCGGTGCCCGTGGGTACCCGGTCCGGGTCGAAGCCCATGTCAGCGACGGTCTGCCGTCGTTCGCCATCGTCGGTCTTCCGGACGCTTCGTGCCGTGAGTCGCGTGACCGTGTGCGGGCCGCCCTGCTGTCGTCGAAGTTCGTGGTCAAGCAGGCCCGGACCACCGTCAACCTCGCCCCCACGCATCTCCGCAAGGCGGGTGCCGGTCTCGATGTCGCCATCGCCTTGGCGCTGATGGTGGCCACCGGCCAGTTGGACGCCGAGCTGCTCGACGGCCACGCCTTCATCGGTGAGCTCGGCTTGGACGGTTCGATGCGCCCGGTGATCGGAACCCTGCCGCTGTGCGAGGCGGCGGGGGACCTGCGGCCGGTCGTCGCTCACGCCGACGCGGCCGAGGCCGCACTCGTCCGTCCCGACGCTCGTTGCGCCCGGACGTTGAGCGAGTTGGTGGGTGCCCTGCGGGGCGACCTTCCATGGCCCGACGGCGAGCCGCGCCGGTCCCACGGCAGTGGACCGCCCGACGAGCCCGACCTCCGCGACGTCCAGGGTCAGACGGTTGCCCGTCGCGCCCTCGAGGTGGCCGCAGCCGGCGGCCACCACCTGCTCATGGTCGGCCCGCCCGGCGGGGGCAAGACCATGCTGGCCGAACGCCTCCCCGGACTGCTCCCCGATCTGACCGACCAGGCCGCGCTGGACGTGTCGAGGGTGCACTCCGCCGCCGGGGCGCTCGAGGACACCTCCCGACTGCTGCGGAGACCCCCCATGCGCGCTCCGCACCACACCGCGTCCATGGTCGCCCTCGTCGGCGGCGGTTCCACGGTCCTGCGCCCCGGCGAGATCTCCCTGGCCTCCGGGGGTGTGCTCTTCCTCGATGAGCTCGGTGAGTTCCCGGCCGCGCATCTCGATGCCATGCGCCAACCGCTCGAGTCGGGCGTGGTGCGCGTCGCCCGCGCTCACGTCGGTGCGTCGCTGCCGGCTCGGTTCCTCCTGGTCGCGGCCACCAATCCCTGTCCGTGCGGGGTCGGCCCCTTGGGGCCCTGTCGTTGCAGCGCGGCCCAGATCCAGCGCTACCAGCGGCGTCTGTCGGGTCCGCTGCTCGACCGCTTCGACCTCGGGCTATGGGTTGACCCGCCGCCGGCATCAGAGGTGCTCGGGCAGCGATCGGCCGGCGAGAGCACCGCCGTGGTGCGCGACCGGGTAGCCCGGGCTCGTGAACGGGCCCGGGAGCGCGGCGTCTCGGCCAACCGCCAGCTCCGGGGCGAGGCGCTCGAGAGAGCCGCCCCGCTGTCGGCAGAGGCGCTCGCGGTCCTGCGCGACCACCTGGCCGCCGGCCGGTTGACCATGAGGGGGGCACAACGCATCCGAGCGGTGGCCCTGACCCTCATGGATCTCGACGGCTTGCACGGGCCGCTCGATGCCGAGCGGGTGCAGGTCGCCCTGTCGATGCGCACCCACGCCCAGGCACTGGGGGTCGCGGCATGACCCCGCCCCGACGACCGTTCCGTACGCCCGACGGGCCCGACGCGGACCTCGACGATCGATCCGTTCCGCTCGAGGCGTACCTGGGAGCGCTCGCGACCCTCGACGGGATGGGCAGCGCGTCGTTGCGAACGCTGCTGGCGCTCGGCTCGCCGAGCGAGGTGTGGGAACGGATCTGTCGCGGCGCCGTCGACGCGAGGTTGCGGAACGCTCTCGCCCCGGTCGCCCGCGACGCGAGCGGCAGCTGGGCTGCCCAGGCTCGGAGCGTGGATCCCGTCGCACTCTGGACGCGGTGGCGCTCGCGGGGGATCGGGGCGGTGTCCATTGGATCGCCGTCGTACCCGGCGTGCCTGCTCGACGACCTCGACCCGCCGGTTCTGTTGTTCCATCGGGGAGATCTCGATGCTCTGGCCCACCCTCGAGTCGCCGTCATCGGCACGCGCCGGGCCACCGGATACGGCCGTCGAGTCGCTCACGAGCTCGGTCTCGATCTGGCCTCGGCCGGGGTCTGCGTCGTGTCGGGACTGGCCCTCGGCATCGACGCCGCCGCGCACAACGGTGCCGTCGCCGCGTCGGATCGGGCTCTGGGGTCGACAGCGGAGACCGCTGTCGACCCCTCCGTGTCGGGCCGCACCCACGCTGGACCCGTTGCGGTGGTGGGAGGGGGAGTGGACGCGCCGGGGCCGTCGACCAACGCCGCGCTCGCCCGTCGCATCGTCGACGTCGGAGCGGTCCTGTCGGAAGCTCCGCCCGGCACCCGCCCGGCACCGTGGCGGTTCCCGGTCCGCAACCGGATCCTGGCCGCACTGGCCCCGGTGGTGGTCGTCGTCGAATCGGCCGAACGGGGTGGATCGATGCTCACCGTGGAACAGGCGCAGCTGCGAGATCGGACCGTGCTGGCGGTTCCCGGCCCGGTCGACAGCCCGGCCTCGGCGGGGACCAACGCCCTGATCTCGGAAGGGGCGCTGGTCTGCCGTGGCGCCGACGACGTCATGTCGGCCCTGGGTCTGTCGCTCGAGGGTGTCGCCAACGCAACTGTGGAGAACCGGGCCGAGCCCGACGGTGATGCTGCTTCGGTCCTCGCCGTACTCGGCTTCACCCCGGTGAGCATCGAGTCGCTGTCCCGGGACCTGGATCTGGATCTCGGTCGCCTCTCGGTGGCGCTGGGCCGGCTGGAGGCGCTCGGCTGGGCCGAGCGTCGAGGTCCGTTCGTCGAACGGGTCGCCCGCTCCGATGGGGGTCCGCGACGTTGACGCGGCGGACCCGTAGGGTCGATGGTCCGCTTCGGGCCAACCGGATCCGAAGAGTCCGGACGATCGAGCGTGTGTTCACGGAGCGCGCTCGCTACGCTACGGAGAGCAGTTTTCGACGTGAGGGGCGGTGAGCGTGCCGGACGGGTCGTGGGAGATCGAGGAGTTCGTGGCCGCCGTCGCGTTGGCGCCGTCGACCCTGGCTGTCTACGCCCGTGACGTCAGCTCCTTCGCCCGATGGGCCGAGGCGGATCCCCAGGAGCCGGTCCGCCGTCCCGACCTGGTCGACCGCGACCGCATCCGTCGGTACCTCGCGAGCCTGAGCGCCTCGGGTCGGGCCCCGCGGACGATGGCCCGGACCATGGCCTCGCTGCGCCGCTACTTCACCTGGTGTCAGCGCCGGGGCCTGGTGTCGGTCGATCCGACCGTCGGCGTCAGCGCCCCGTCGGGGGCCGCCCGACTGCCCAGGGTGCTGCGTGCCGACGAGCTCCACCGGCTGCTCGACGAGTCGCCGGACACCGAGGATCCGGTCGTCACGGCCAGGGACACCGCCGTGCTGGAGCTGCTCTACGGCTCGGGCCTGCGGGTGTCGGAGCTCTGCGGACTCGACATCGATCAGGTCGACCTCGCCCGGTCGGTGATCACCGTGTGGGGCAAGGGCTCCAAGCAGCGGATCGTGCCGCTGAGCGGGCCGGCGCGCGACGCCCTCGTGGACTGGCTCGCACCCACCGGTGGCCGGGTGTCGTTCCTGACCGACGTCGCAGGTTCCGTCCCACTCGACGCGGATGGCGCGGCTGTGTTCCACAACCGTCGGGGTCGGCGACTCGGTCCCCGCGACGTCCGGCGTCTGATCGACCGGCGGTCCCCGGTGCCCACGCACCCGCACGCCCTGCGCCACACCTTCGCCACCCACCTCCTCGACGGAGGAGCCGACCTGCGCGTCGTCCAGGAGCTCCTCGGTCACGCGGATCTGGCGACCACGCAGGTCTACACGCACGTCAGCAAGGACCGGCTCAGCCGGGTCTTCCGAGAGAGCCACCCGAGGGCCTGATGACCACCCGAACCCGGACCGAGGACACCACCACCGACGAGGAGCTGGCGCGGCTGTGGTCGTCCTACAAGGACAAGGGCACGACCCGGGCCCGCGAAGCGCTGATCGTGCACTACTCGCCGCTGGTCAAGTACGTGGCCAGCCGCCTGGCGGTGGGTCTGCCCCAGAACGTCGAGCAGTCCGACCTGGTCAGCTACGGCATGTTCGGCCTGATCGACGCCATCGACAAGTTCGAGCCGGAGCGGGGCTACAAGTTCGAGACCTACGCCATCAGCCGGATCAAGGGATCGATCCTCGATGAGCTCCGCTCGATCGACTGGGTGCCGCGCTCGGTGCGGGCCAAGGTGCGCCAGATCGAGCGGGCCTACGCCAAGCTCGAAGCCAAGCACCACCGGGCACCGTCCGACGAGGAGCTGGCGTCCGAGCTGCGCTGGACCGACGACCAGCTCCAGACGGCTCTCAACCAGATCGCGAACGTCGGTCTGGCCGCGCTCGACGAGATACTCACCGGCTCGGGTGAGCGGGGAGAGTCGATCACGCTCGGCGACACGATCGCGGACCGCACCTCGCACGGACCGATGGGTGCGTTCGAGGTGGCCGAGACCCGCCAGCTGCTGGCACAGGCAGTCAACGGGCTGCCGGAGCGGGAGAAGATCGTCCTCACGCTCTACTACTACGAGAGCCTGACCCTGCAGGAGATCGGCCGGGTCCTCGGGGTCACCGAGTCCCGGGTCTGCCAGATCCACACCAAGGCGGTCCTGCACCTGCGCAGCCGGTTCAACAGCATGGACCGCATCCCCGGCTGAGGCCCCTCCGCCACCGGACCCGATGTCCGAACGGTCCGGGCCGCCGCCCGTGACCCGATCTCGCGCCCTCGACAGCTCGACTTCCCCCGAATCCAGGTCCTCCGGTCCCGGAGGGCGATCCCCGGGAGGTCCCCGTGCGCACCGCTCTGGTCGCGATCGTCTCGCTGCTCCTGTCCGGCCCGTCGATGGCTGCACCCGCTCCTGCTCCCGCCCACGGCCCGGCCGTGCCCGTGGTCGGGACGGCCTCGATGGAACCGACGCCCGGACCGGGCGGGTACCGGCCCCCGGTCGACGGCGACGTCGTCGACCCCTTCCGGGCACCGATCAACCCGTACGGGCCGGGCAACCGCGGGCTGGAGTACGCCACCGACGAGGGTGCGCCAGCCCGCTCCATCGGTGACGGCGTGGTGGTGTTCGCCGGTCCGGTCGCTCGACGCGGGGTGGTGACCGTCGAGCACCCCGACGGTCTGCGCTCCTCGCTCACCGGCCTGGCGACCATCGGAGTCGCCCGGGGGGAGCGTGTCAACGTGGGTGACGTTCTGGGGACGACCGGCCTCAGGCTGCATCTGGGCGTCCGGCGCGGCGATGAGTACATCGATCCCGCGAGCCTGTTCGGGGCGGAGATCCCGCCGCTGCACGCCGTGCTCGTCCCGCTACCGCCGTGATGGCGGGAGCCATCCGCCGGATCGGCCGCGGCGTAGGTAGGGGAGCGCGGAGCGCGTTCGTGGACGAGGGAGGGACACGACTACACTCGCCGGTCGGCCCGACAGCCGTCGGAGCTGAATCCACCAGATCCATCCTCGCCCGGGCGCCCTCTTCGGTCGCCGCTCCGTGACCCACGGAGCGGTGTCGTGCCCGGGTCTCGTCGAACCGAAGGGAAGGAGACACGTCATGTCTGCTGTCGTCAGCATGAAGCAGCTGCTCGAGGCCGGAGTGCACTTCGGCCACCAGACCCGCCGCTGGAACCCCAAGATGAAGCGGTTCATCCACGGGGAGCGCGGGGGGATCTACCTGATCGACCTGCACCAGACCCTCTCGGGCATCGAGAAGTCCTACGTCTTCGTGCGGGACCTGGTCGCGAACGGCGGCACCGTCCTGTTCATCGGCACCAAGAAGCAGGCCCAGGACTCGATCCAGGGCTACGCCGAGAAGTGCGGCATGCCCTACATCAACCAGCGCTGGCTGGGCGGCATGCTCACCAACTTCGAGACGATCTCCAAGCGGGTCTCCAAGATGAAGGAGTACCAGCGCATGCGGGACTCCGGTGAGTTCGAGGCCATGCCCAAGAAGGAAGCGCTGCTGCTCACCCGCGAACTCGACAAGCTGGAGCGCAACCTCAACGGCATCCGCGACCTCGAGCGCCTCCCCGACGCGGTGTTCATCCTCGACACCAAGAAGGAGGACATCGCCGTCACCGAGGCCAACAAGCTCGGCATCCCGGTCGTCGCGGTGGTCGACACCAACTGCGACCCCGACATCATCCAGTACGTCATCCCCGGCAACGACGACGCCATCCGCTCCGGCAGCCTCCTGACCCGCGTCATCGCGGACGCCGTCCTCGAAGGCCGCCTGATGCGCTCCAAGACCCACCCCGAATCCGCGCCGCGTGAGCGCTCGGCCGAGGAGCAGGCCGAGAAGGCCGCCGAACAGGCGCGTGCCCAGGCCGAGGCCCGTCAGGCCGCGGCCGAGCGCGAGGCCCGAGTGCTGGCTGCTCGTGAGGCGCCGGCTGACGAGAGCTCCGTCCTCGCCGAGGGTGCTGCCGCCGAGGACATCACCTCCGAGGCGCCGACCGCCAACCAGGTCGCGGCGGACGAGCTCGCGCTCGACGGCGAGCCCGCCGCGGCCAGCCCCGTCACCCCCAAGACCGAGGAGAACTGATGGCCGACATCACCGCTGCAGACGTCAAGTCCCTCCGCGACGCCACCGGCGCCGGGATGATGGATGCCAAGAAGGCTCTGGTCGAGGCCGACGGCGACCGTCAGAAGGCCGCCCAGATCCTGCGCCAGAAGGGCCTGTCCAAGGTCGCGACCCTGGAGGACCGCGAGAACAACCAGGGCGCGGTGGCCATCGCCACCCAGGGCAACGCGGCCTCGTTGGTCGAGCTCAAGTCCGAGACCGACTTCTCGGCCAAGGCCGCCGACTTCGTCGAGCTCACCCAGCGGCTGGCCGACGCCGTCCTCGCCGACGGCGAGGGTGCCGTCGCGTCGCTCTCCGACGACCTCGACAGCCTCAAGATCGCCAAGCGGGAGAACATCGAGATCGGTAAGGTCGCCCGCTTCGAGGCTGCCGACGGCAACGTGCTCGACGCGTACGTCCACATCCAGGACGGCCGTGGCACCAACGCCGTGCTGATCGAGATCGAGGGGACCGACGCCGAGACCGCGCACGAGGTCGCGCTGCACATCGCCTTCGCCAAGCCCTCAGCCCTGTCCCGTGACGAGGTCGACCCGGCCTTGGCCGAGACCGCCCGCAGCGGCTTCGAGGAGCTGACGCTCAAGGAGGGCAAGCCCGAGCAGGCGGTGCCCAAGATCGTCGAGGGGCGGATGGGCTCCTGGTACGCCGAGCGGGTCCTGCCCGAGCAGGGCATGTTCGGCGACAAGGAGACGGTCCAGCAGCGCCTCGGAGGCGGCCGGATCGTGCGCTTCGCCCAGGCCGTCATCGGGGACTGATCGTGGCCACGCCCCACTGGGGTCGGGTGCTCATCAAGCTCTCCGGCGAGGCGTTCGCCGGCGAGGCCGGATTCGGCATCGACGGCGAGGTCGTCTCCGCGATCGCGTCGGAGATCGTCGCGGTCAAGTCCGACTTCGAGGTGGACGTCGCCGTGGTCGTCGGGGGCGGCAACATCTGGCGGGGCATGACCGGCGAGGGCGCGGGCATGGACCGGGCCCAGGCCGACTACATGGGCATGCTCGCCACGATCATCAACGGTCTGGCGTTGCAGGAGACTCTCGAGCGTCTGGGTCAGCCCACCCGGGTCCAGACCGCCATCCAGATGGCGCAGGTCGCCGAGCCCTACATCCGGCGTCGCGCCATCCGCCACCTCGAGAAGGGGCGGGTCGTGATCTTCGTCGGCGGCACCGGGAACCCTTTCATGACCACCGACACGACCGCCGCGCTGCGGGCGGTCGAGATCGACGCCGACGCGATCCTCATGGGCAAGAACGGCACCGACGGCGTCTACACCGCGGACCCCAAGCTCGACCCCGACGCCGAGTTCCTGGCCGAGGTGAGCTACATCGACGTCCTCAACCGCGGTCTCAAGGTCATGGACTCGACGGCCATCTCGCTGTGCATGGACAACGACCTGCCCATCTGCGTGTTCGACCTGATGGGATCGAACCTGCACGCCATCCTGGCCGGCGAGCGCGTCGGCACCCTGGTCCGCTGAGCCGGATCGACCGGGGTTGCCGCCGTTCCCTCGACGACGGGGGAGTGGTGTCGCACCCGAGGCCGGCCGGTTGTGGGAGGCTGGGCCCGTGAGCGATGAGTTGATCGAAGCCGTGCTCGAGGATGCCGGCGACCACATGGACAAGGCGGTGGCCCACGCCCGTCACGAGTTCGCCGGGGTGCGCACCGGCCGTGCCAACCCGGGTCTGGTCGAGAAGCTGCCGGTCGACTACTACGGCGCCTCCACCCCGCTGCAGCAGCTGGCGAGCTTCTCG